>Ga0209297_1000069_pt1 | contig 74692 bp, 66 predicted proteins | sample S_130805_MF_Meta_FD_187322 | JGI IMG/M metagenome (GOLD analysis project Ga0209297, IMG submission 187322) | Freshwater microbial communities from Lake Simoncouche, Canada to study carbon cycling - S_130805_MF_MetaG (SPAdes) (version 2) | ecosystem: Environmental > Aquatic > Freshwater > Lake ...
TCAATCATAGCCATATTAAGTTTAAGAAGTTTTTCTTCAGTAGTATCTACACCTAATGCGTGTAGCCATGATTCGTCAAGTGCGTTTTCTGAATCAATTAGTACTACGTATATTCCTTGTTCTTGTGCATTTTTAACAATGTTACCTGAACAAATATAACTTTTGCCTGCACCTGACTCGCCTGCAAACACAGTTACTTTACCTAGTGGAATGCCTTTGTGGAAGTCTGAACTAATAAGGTAATTAAGTGCATAATTACCTGTACCGACCCAATCAGTAGGATCATTAAAGCCTACGCCTAGGCCGTCAATACTTTTTGTTAGAGTTTTTCGAAATTTTGTTAAATCAAAGGGTTTTGTTGCCATGGTTATACTCCTAATAATGTAACGTAGCAAGACCCCTTGCTACGTTAATCACTGTTGTGTTAAGCGCCGCGATTTCTAATTTTTGCTAAGATATCAGCTGCTCTTGAATCACTTGCAGGTGCTGATTCAGCTACTGCAGGCTGTGGAGTATAGGTAGTAGCAGGTTCATCCCAAGGCATAGCTTCTTCGGGTGTATGTACTACAGGTGCTACTGGTGCAATAACCGGAGCTACTGTAGCAGTTGCAGATGATGTAGATTCGTCTGCTGAAATACCATATGGTCTAAAGTATTTGCCCCAACGTTCAACGTCATATGCTTCACCATTTACTGATGCTTCAAACATTTCCATCATAACTTTAAGTTCAACTTCATTTGGTTTTTTAGGTAAGTATTCTGATAAGTCAGGTAACCCGAATTTATCAATTGCTGCACGTTCTTCTTCACCAAGCGGACGTGTACGTCTGCTCCAAGTAGAAGTAGAGTAATCTGCATAACCACCTTTAGAACCAACTTTTAAACGGAAATCAAAGCCGTTTACATAGTCTGTAGGTAATTCTGTAAATTCATCATCAAGCAATGCTGCATGGATTAATTTATAAATTTGTGGTCCAATAACAAATCTGCGAATTGGATTTTCTGGTTTTTCTTTTTCGTCTAAGCCATCTTCAGGAACAAAGCCGTGGAAGATATATGACTTCTTTTTCCAGTATTTACGGCCCATTTCTTCTAATGAAGGATCTTTAAACCAAGGACGCACTTCTGAAAGAATTGGACATACTGCACCGTCGTTGTACATTTCAACGCATGGAACATTTACTACTACTGGTTTGCTATCTGTGCGACCTTTGATACCTGCAAAAGGTAATTTGATTACAGAACGTTCAGCCCAGAAAAAAGTATTGTTTGGGTTGCCGTCTGGTAAGAATCTAAAAACTGCTTCACCGCCATTTTTAATAGTCCAGAAAGGATAAATTGATTTATCACCGCCTGTGTTGCTATCTGTGCTACGTGTTTCTGCCGCTTTTAATTTTGCTCTGATTTCTGCTAGTGTTGCCATTGTAATTTCCTATTGTGTTTTGAGTTAACACACAGAAATAAATCTGTGTGTTATAAGCCTATTGTGTTTTTTAATGTTTTATACGTTAATATATAATGCATTACTATTAAAGTATGTGCTTATTATATACTCTATTATTTATATGAGCAAGTGAAATCTTTCACTTTTTCAAATTATTTTACCAGTTAACTAATTGAACAATTCTAGCTAAATCTTGATCTTCTTTATAAACAATAGTATTGCCTTGTTTTGCTAATTCTGAATCTTTTACTGGATCACCTGTGCTTTGCATTTGACCACCAACTGGCGCTTTGTTTGCTGCAGATGCGGCCGGATGTGTTGCTGCATAATCTTTTTGTCCAGCAGCCATATCAAAGGCATGACGTTGATCAGTAGTCATATTCATGACTTGATTAGCTTGTGCGAGTCTTTCATCACGATCAGCGTCACCAGATGAAACAGAACCATTTGGCATTACTTGACCAGCAACTGGTGCTGCTCCTGCTGCCGGTTTTGCTGCTGTTCCTTGTTGTGCTGTGGGTTGTTTACTAGCAACTGGTTTAAATCCTGCAGGTGGTTGAACACCTTGCTTTTGTAATGCAGCCATAGTGTTGGCACCAATTAGACCATCAACTTTTAACCCATTTGCTTTTTGGAATGCTTGAATTTCTGCAGGAGTAGCTGGCCATTTTCCGCCAGTTTGTGTACCTTGGTTAGCTCCGACTTTTTGTTGACCTTGTGTACCGCCGGTTGCACCGTTAACTGCACCGCTAATAAAATTGCCCGCAACTCCGGCTGCATTACCGACAGTTTTTGCCATGTTTGCTGCAGTTTGGCCTACACCTTGACCGAGTTCAGCTGCATGGTCTGCAGCATAACTAAGATCATCACCTACACCTTTTGCAAAGTTTACAGCTGGATCATACCAATGACCTTCAGGCGCTGCTGTAGGTGTTTGACTAGGTAATCCGCCGACTGGAGTTTGACTGCCGTCGCCCACCGCTTCATAAAAAGCCATTTTTTCTCTTAGTTGGTTAACTCTATATAACAGTGCGTTTTCTGTAATTTTTTTCATGTTATCTCCATTGCGCAATTTGCAATATTCTATGTAGTTCGGTTGGTTCGGTTGATTCGTTTAATTCTGGCATACGATCAAAATCACCTTGTGGATTATCAAAAGGTTCTGGCAACGCAGTTGATTGATCCATGTCTGCTTTTAATTCATCATATCCAGTAATACGATCATCTCTTTCAGCACTTTGACGTTCCCAATCAAGTGCTTGAGTAGTTTCATCATCTAAAATACCGTTAGTTTTAACTGGATAGCCTTTTGCTCTCAATTCATATTGTTGTTTTTGAACAGCAGGGTCAAATTTAACGTTAGCTGAAGCAGGTTGACCTGCAGGATGTGGAGGTGCATCAACGCCATCCATCATCTCTCTTAAAGATTTAACGGAATTTATTGAATCGATTTTTAAAATTTGTTTCATGATTATTCCTCATTATTTTACGCATTTTTTGTTTGTCAATACTATCAAAACGTCTACCACCAAATCCTTCCATGTCTATTTGATCAGTATCTAAATTTTGATGACTTACTCCTGCTAATCGTAAAACATCATTTTGTTCTCTAGCATCTTCGCTTGGATCTAGCTGATCAACTTTTTGTAAAATTTCCTTAACATCTTCTTCTGACGCATTACTATATTCTCCGTCTTTGAATCGTTTAATAATCTTATTCTTAACCTGTTGTCCGCCAATAGTAAAGTTATGTTCTTCTTTATTCCAAAATCCTTCAATTGAATTTAAAATCTGTTCTTTACCGGAAATATTTTCTTCGTCTGGTGCACTACCATCGTCGTCCTCCATTTCACATTCGCCAAAACCGGCTTCGCACGGAGTTAATCCACTTTCTCTAAGTGCATCGCGAATAGTCATACCTTCTGCAAACATTGTTTCTAATGTAGCTCCAGCAGCCTTTGCTTTAATAAACTTAGCTTTAATTTTGGATTTTTTATGATTAATACCTTCTGCCACTGGAGGTGCAGGAGGTTCTGTACCTGGCGCTGGAGGAACTTCACCTTCCGGAGCAGGGGCGCCTTCTGGAGGAACTTCACCTTCTGGAGGAACTTCACCGTCTGGAGGCATACTACCTAAGTCTGGAGGCATTCCGCCGCCTATCCCACCTAAGCCGCCGCCTAAGTCTGGAGCTGGAGGAGCTTCGCTGCCTGGTGCAGGTGCGCTGCTAGGTGCAGTTGCACCATCAGCTGCAGGTGCTAAATCTTGTCCGCCTACTTCGCCGTCGCCAAATTTTAATTGGATGGCAATACTCGGATCAACTTGTGTTACGTATTGTTGAATTAACGGACGTACATCTAAATCAGGATCAATATCTTTTAATGAATCTAAAAATTCAGTATCGTCAATTAACCCAGATAAGCTATCAATAGCATTAATACCATCTGGTCCGCCACGTAATTCTTTTTCTAAAATTTTATTTAATTTGTCAATAGCAACTTTTTGTGCATCTTTATTTGGACTAAACAATTCATCTTTATCTTCAAGCATAATGCGATTAATAAACGATTCAAAGGCAATCTCCGGATCAAAGGTTTCTGTCTTATGGCTTTTATACCCTTTGTTTTTCATTGAGTGTGCTAATGCCCAAGGATTATCTATTTCCTTGTGTTTCTTCATTGCGTTAACAGTACCTTCCCAACCGTTAGGTGCTTTTTCATCTAAGAAGTAATCTGACGATAATTCACACACTGGTAATTCGCTTTCGTCTATAATATTATACAAGAACGGAAATACTGTTTTCATTTCTTCATTAAATGTGCGCACTGTCAATCGATCAATCCAGTCATTCATTATAGTTTCTGGAATTGCACGATCTTCTTTTGCAGTAAATGATTCTGCAAATTGTTCATAATATGCAGGACGTTGTAAGCTAATGATTTCTTTTTTAACTGATTCAATGCGTTCAATTACACGAGATGTAACATCTCCCATTGCTTCTGATATCTGTGACTGACGACTAACGTAGCCTTTAAATTTACGCAAACTTGCTAATTCTTCACTAAGTTTAGTAATGTGTTTACCAATGTCATCGTACGGAATTCCGCCGTGTTTAATATGTTCTGCTAATGCACGAGCGCCGGGTAAATGTTTATAAGGGTATTTGAACCTTTCGCCTTCTGCATTTTCAATGTATATACACTCAATATGCATAGTGCGTCCTGCGGCTAACTCCGGATTAATAGGTTGAGTATGTTTAACTATTAAACGAGCCTCACCTAAGTCTTGGTAACTTATTCTAGAAGTACCAAACATTTTACTTTCCATTATTGTTTGTTCCTTGGGTTTTGCTTGAAACTGATAGTCTCGTTTGTCTAAATTACTCTTTCCAATGTTTTGAACATCAAAATTTAATAAGCGATTTTTAGCAAATTTTCTAAATGATCTTATAAATTTGTATGCGCTACGGTTTGTAGTATTTGAATCGTCATCTACTAAATCTCCACTAACTTGCAATACAACTCCGTCATCTTTATCTAAAGTAATAGTAATAGTTCCAAGTGGTTCGCCGTCTTCTGTATATTCAAACTCAAAAAATCGAGCTCTTGGGATGTCAACTTTTTTACTTAATACTTCTGCGTTTTCGTCACCCATTTTAATATCTGAGAAACGTGTTTCTATTTTACCATAAAGGTCTAAAGCGATTTTATCTAAATTATTGTCCATGTTTATATTTATCACATATTAGAGGAAACAAATATTGGTAGAGGTGCTTCCCAGTCCTCAATTCGATCTTCAATCCGCATTTTTTCAAACACTAACGGATCCCATTCTGCTAGTATATCAATCATTCTTACTATTAGTAATAATGCTGCTACTAAATCATCATGCTGGCCCGGTTTACCTTTAAAACTAATGCCATGTGCAATAAAAGATTTTAATTCAGTTATTAATGGTTTACTATTAATAACCATTTTATCTTCTTCAACAAAATATTTTAATTTTGAACATGCAGCTATTTTATTATTAAAAGTTGTGTTAAATCCTTTGCGAAACTTACGAACATGCCCCTTTCTGCCCGGTTCACTTACAAATAATCCCGGAAATGTTTCTTCTCCTAAATTGTCAATTACTACTAATGCGCTCTCACCTACTGTATTATTTTCTACTGACCAATATATTGAATTATACTGATCTGATCCAATTTCATCTTGTATATATAATAATATATCTCTAAATAACTTTACCTGTCCTTGTATAGGAGTAATGTTATGATGCCATTCTGCAACTTGCACCATTGATGGTAATTCAAATACTGATATTGCCGAATAGTCCCCACCTGTTCCTAAACTAGGATCTAACGCAATTAAATATAAATTACCTGCAGTAGGTGCTTTATACCATCGCACTTGCCCCATTTTCATTAGTGGTTCTTTACCATACAGCTCAACTAACTTCAAACTGTTTATAAGAGTTTCATCGTATACTAAAAATTCGCAATTTTTGATTAGAACGTTATTTGCATAATACCTGTGATTCTGTTCAACATTAAACAGATCGTATACTGGTTCTTCATCTAACAGCCACTTAACAGACACGACATTATCAAGTTTGCCATTAACTAAAATTTTTTGTTTAGGCAATAATAATCTACCTTCTATTGGTTTAAACCCATTAAGAAAATATTTATGATCAGGAGTGCTTTTAAGTGAATGACGTTGTGTAGTTACATGAAGTATCTTTTTAACACCTTTAACTAAGATTCCGTCAAACTTGCTCCAGCCGGTGTCAGTTAGCACCGTTAATCCTAACTTATTTTTTATTAATTCTTCCGCGTGTAAATCCATCAAGTTCTGTTCCTTCTTTAAATTGTTTGTTAATTACTCCATTATTATACCAACACATGCCTCTCTTTGATATTTGTAATCTAGGAAGTCTTCCCTTAACAAATCCGTCAGGGCATATATCTTTATAGGTCTCAATAACTCCATTATTAAACCATTGTTTGTCTTTTGCTGATCCAGGTTTTCCTTTTTTGGAGTCACTTATTTTTTTTGCTCTTATAGGACATTTGTTAAACTCATAATAACCTGGTTGGCTTCTAACTAACAGTTGAGTTTCTCTTTCAGATTCAGACCATTTAGTACCTAATGTACGTCCACCAATTCCTGGACGAGCGATACCTTTATTATATGGAATGGTTCCTTTTCGCTGAATACTCATTAATTGTTTGGTTTCTTCAGTATGTTTAAATCCAGTACACCCATCTCCGCCTAGTGTTTTATTTGTTAACGGGCCGGTATGATCAATTAATCGGCCGTACTGGTTAATCAGATCAATTTCAAGAGCCTTTGCTGCAGCATCTGTTAACTCAGTTTGATACATTTCTATAACTGGAGTTAGATTTTGCGCGACTAATCTAGAAATTACCGCAACTTTTAAATGATTACACGTAGTTTCTGCAGTTTCTGATAAATGATCTTTATATCGCCTACCGTGGCCCTTCCCAATATAAAACGGTTGATTTGCTAAAATACTCATATAACTTACTGTGATGTTAATTGGGGTTTTATAAATATATACATAATACATGCTAGTATTTATCATTTCGTCATATACTATGAACTTAATAATCGCATAATATCGCCCATTGTTAGTTTTTCAATTTTTCCAGATGGCCATTTAACAGTTACAACTGAATCATGCACAATACAACCGTATTCACGTCTAAATTTTTCCTCACCTATACGACCAAGCTCTTCTTGTTTCCATGCATCGTCACGATCTGGATGATCCCACCAATCTGATCTAAATCCAGAAAAACCGTTAATGCCAACTTTGTCTGCTTTCTCATTGCCAAACTCGTCAAAAAACTGTTGACTTTCTTTCCATATAGTAGCAAATTGATCTTCGTCACTATTTGGTGTAGATGTAATAATACAACGTCCACCAGTTGCTAGTGTGGGTGATATAGAAGTCCAAAATTCTTCAGCAATGTTAGGTTGTAAGAACGCAAACTCATCGCAATACAATAACGAAATAGACATACCTCGTCCTGTAGTACCGGTAGTAGTTTGACTTACAATACGAGAACCGTTATCAAACTCCATAGACCCTTTATTATAACTTACTACCCCTGCACGTAAGAAGTCCGGACATAGTTCGTATCCGTATCGTATACGTTGCATAATCTCTTGAGCACCAGTATATTTGTGCGCTGCAATTAGAATAGTTTGATCTGGATGAAACATTGCAAACCATAACAAGTACGCAGATGCACAGGTTGTTTTACCACTTTGACGAGGTAACATATTGATATTAAAACGATGATCGTGATAGCAATTTAATAAGTTAACTTGATAATCAAATGGGTGGAATAATAATTTTCCTCTTACTGAGTGCTGGATATGAAAGAATTTTCTTGAAAAATGTAAAAATCCGTTAGCTGTATCAGAACACAACAGCATGTCATTAATTTGTTGCTCATCAAATTTTTCAGTCTTGTGTGCTTTTTTTGTAAGGACACCGTCTAGCGATTTACCCATATATAATCCTTTTTTGTATTATGTATTTACAAAAAAAAGCGGACAATATGTCCGCTTTATGAGTTATGATTAAGTTAACTTATAAGTCTTTAACTAATGATCTGTTAAGGCGTTGTAACTTTTTAAATGATTTCATTTCATTGTCTTTATCTTCACGATCTTTTGCATCACGTTCAGCTGCCTTGCGTGCTCGATCTTCATCACCAACTGCTGCTAATCTATTTAATCTGTCTTCCCAATCCGGTGTAATCTCTCCTTTTTTACTAGCAACATTAACATGGTCGTGTCTAGATGCACGTCTAGGTGGAACTTTTGCATCAACAGAATGAAGAACCCCACTTTCGTGTTCTCCAGGAAGGCGACCTATCATTCGATCTGTTTTAGTTTTTTTACTTTTTCCGTGTTTCACAGTGCCGCCTTTAGCAAAGAACGCATCTTGAGCAGCTTGTTTTTCTTCAGGAGACATTTCAGATAATGCAGTACGACCTTTAATTTCTTCGTATAACGCAGAAAGATTAGAAATTATTGATTCGTGAAATTGTGGATTTTCTCCACCATTTACCTTAAGTGATTTTCTACCTTTGTTGTGCATGTCGTTACCTTTAAAGATAACTGCATCAGTTCCGTATGTATGTGGACCGGCATCATCGTCAACTGAATTCTCATAATTATCGCCAATGACAATTTCACTATCGTCATGTTGGTCATCAGTTGGATCATTGTTGCTGCCAATACCTTTTAATACATCTATTAATTCACGAATGCCGTCTGCACCTTTACTATTAATAGTAAGGTTCATGTTTAATGATTCTTCAGGTGGATGTCCACCTTGAATAATAGCTGCAGGCATTCCATCACATTCTTCCATTGCAGGGTCTATAGTTAACCCTTCATCAATTTGTTGCATTTTTTGCATTAATTCTTTAAAATCCATTAGTAGTTTCCTGTTTTAGAAGTTGGCAACGTAACTTGTCTAGATCCAATTGGGCTAATTATTCCAAGTGTTTTATCAACTTTTGCAGCTGTTGTTTTTTCAACAGGTGCTTTTTTTGCTAACAATTTATCGTTAACACCTTTGTATTGCTCACCTTGATGTTTAACTTTGCTTAATTCTTTTAATAATGCTAGCTTATGGGTTTCACCTACTAAATTTTGATTATTTTCTTTGTTATAATCTTTACCTAATAATGATTCACCTGTTTTTATATCATGCGCATGGTTGATATCAGTTTCGGCGTCTTCTCTAAGATTTCGCACCCTTACACAACTTTGCGATACATTCATTGCTTCTGCAGCTAGGTATCTTATTTGAAAACTAGTTGCAGGATAAGTTAATGTAACATTATAAGTTGATACGTTAATGTTTTCGTGATCTGGAAAATCAACGTGAGACTCTTGAATAGGTGTGCGGGTGCCTTCTGAAAAAGATTCAACTGTGAATTTTTCTAATGCACATTTAAGTTTATTAATTTGTTCATCTGCAGGTTCTCCTGCAATTTTAATTTTAAATTCATAAACTTGTTTTGATTCTAGTAAATGTTGTGTAAATGATTTCATAATATATCCTTGATACTATATTTATTTCATATTCTTTAATTTTTCGATAAGACTATTCCTATCTGTAACAATATAGCCGTCACCTTGAATGTTAACGCCAGTATCTTCAGGATGTGTATCACTGTCTAACTTTTGTTTTTTAAGTTGAAGATCAATCATTTTAAGTTTTTTATCTATTTTAGCAGATTTTGCATCAATTGCATTTTTAAGCATACTTGCTGCTACTTCAAATACGCGGCCGCTATACCGTGCTTCAACATTCATTCCTAAATCCATTAAGTCGTCATATGCATCAGTTGCACGCTGTGCTAGCGCATCAAACTCAGAATCACTAATATCGCCTAGGCCTTTTACTTGAGGTAATGCCGCAGATATTTTGTCAAATTCATCCATATTTCTAAATAGAGGAACAGTAGCAGGTGGTGGGGCAGGTGTATCGTCTTTTATAATTGTTTTACTTTCTGGTAAGTTTAGGAGCTCTTCCAATTTGCGGGTCATGAATTATCCTCATATAGTATAACTATTTAAGTTATTTAGAACCGTTATGAAAAATATCATTTTCATTTATGACTCTAAATACTAACCCATTCTGTTTACAGTAGGACATTGCTGCTGCCCATTTAGCTTGATTTTTAATATACTGTGCTTGGTTGTATTTGTTTTTACCAACACGTTCTAATATGTGTTGACTTGCGGGTTTTATTTCAATTACTTCGTTGTGGATAATATGATTTTTATCTATGTATTGTATAAAAAAATCTGGAAGATAAATTGTATTACGATTAGTTAATGGATCTCTATATGGTATAGTTATTGCTTCGCTAGCCCACTTTTGTATAGCAGGATTTGTATCACACATATTCATAAAACTCATTTCCCACGAACTTCTATAATACGGAATTTTTGTTCCTACATACTTTCCCGGGTTTTTAGGTGTGTATTTACCTTTAGCAAATTTACGACTACTCATACTAAAATATTTCTCGTTTCGTATGAGTTATCACTAATGCTAGTGCGATAACCAACTAAACTTGTTTTTTCTCGATATGAATTTAAAATTTGAGCAACAACTGATGACAGTTGCATAGTTGGTATAGATTTAAGAGTTTCTAATAACGTAAACACATTTACGTCATCGGACCTAGCTTGATTTAATAATACAATTGCAATAGTCCTAGCACTTGTAGTATCAAATTCACGACGTTGAAAAAATCCAATTACTGCGTCAATTTCAGCAGCAGGAAAGCATACCTCAGTGGTATAAAATTTATTAAAAAATTGTTTAATTTCAGCTTCGCTAGCTGCTTGTGCTGAGGTTGGTAAATTAGTAATCATTGTTATTGTCCTGCTGTATATTCTGGAGCAATAGTGTTAGTTGTTGTTCTTGGTACTATCGTATTTAACAAATTAACTTGTGCTGCTTGAGTTCTAGATAAAGTTGACGATTGCGGAAGAGACACGCCTTGTAAGCTACCGGTTGTAAGCCCAGATGCTGCGTTATTAAATGCAGCACTTTTGCTAGCAGCTGCAGATTTTTGAGCAGCTGTAGTATTATTAGCGTTAGTTGCTGACGTAGTGTCAGATGAGCCAAACCCGCTTGTTCTAGCAAATGACGGTGATGTTGATGTATTGATATTAACTGATTGATCAGTGGTTAATGGTGACGGAGTCCAATCGTAATGTGACGATCCAAACCCTTCCATTCTTCCAGAATCTACATACCCAGTGTCGTATGAAACTGCTTCATACGCAAGTTTCATTTCAAAGCCGTGCGATGAAGAAGTTTCTGAATATGCAACCTTTCCGCCAGACCATGATGTAATAATCGGGTTAACTAATGTATAACTAACATATTCATGTCTAGCCATTTGATAAATTGTAATGTAATTGAAGAACGGTGCAACACGGCCATTGTATCCGTATGGGTTTTTAATATACGACGACGGTTTAGTTGCAGTTTTATTATACGCACCTTTTGCAGTTGCAACAGTTGGGTCGGCATAATGATATTTGTAGTATGCTTGCCACAACTGATTTATTAATCCCATGTTATCATCATGAAATGAAATTGATGATTCTCCATACTTGTGCTGATACTGAACTACTTTCTTTCTATTGTATTGATTTAATGTTTCGTGTGTAACCGTATATGCAGGTAAATCAACTGACTTAACTAATAAGTTAATCTCATCTTTAAGAGTTTCTAATAAACTAAAATTAATATTTTTACCCTTAAATGCCGGCCAGTTGATATTAAATGCAACATGGAATAAGAACTTGTTTTTTGGAAGTAATCTAAAACTGTCGTCAACAAAAGTCCGAGCAGCGTGTTGCTGACATCTTATTTGCTGGAATGGGTCTGTTTTTAAAAGGTTATTATCTGCGTATGCCATACATATATTTATCTATTTCATAAAGTGCATAGTTTATATTTTAGTCATAAAAAAGCCCGTGTAAAACGGGCTCTTTATGTAACAGCAAATTAGCCGCCGGTACCGGTTCCGCCCACAGCACTTGTGCCAGGGTTTCTAGCAGTATCAGTTGCGCCAATGCCGCCGCCAACAATTTGAACACAGTTATCAGGTTGAATTGTTAAATCAATTGTCATACCTGTACCTGCGTCAGCATACGCTAACGCACCAAATGTAGTTACAGTAATATAACAACCGTAACATTCCCATGTTTCTAATACGTTTGCTTCTGAGAAGTTACCAGCGTTACCACCATCTAGCATTTGAATTGTCATTTTGAATTTGTAATCACCTGCAGCTGCAGCTGAACTTTGTTCAAAAAAGTCAAATTGTTTTTGGTTTTGTTCGCCAACAATCTTGTTAACTACGCCAGTTGAATCGTCACGTAATTTAATAGCAATTGTTCCCCAGTTTGGTTTACCTGCATAATGGATGATACTGTTGTATACATCAATTTTTTGATCAGGAAACGTAGCAGTTGGTCTAGCTGCCTCGACTATTTGTTTTGTTAACTCAGTTGTATCAGCTGACACACCTAAGCCATCAAATGTTACTTTAAATCGATATTTTAATTTAGGCATTAACATGCCTGTGTTATCACCCCCGTTTATAGGGACTGAAAAGTTTGATAATGATGCAATTGACATATTTCTCTCTCCTTATCCTAGACCTTTAATTTCGCCAGTATTTTTCAAACGCAATGGAATGTAAATAAATTCTACTGCTTTTGTTGGTTCGATTGCAACATCAAGCCATAGTTCGCTACGATCAATTCTATCCGGTGTATTGTTAGAACTATCACACACTACAATGTAATCGTAAATTGCACGTTGGCCCATTAATTCAATTAACATAGATTCTGCAGCATTTTTAATTTGTTTACGAGTAGCATCATCATTTGGTTCAAATAAATAAGGTCTAGCTAATAATGCAAATTTTCTACGCAAATGCACTACTAAACGTGCAACATTAATGCGGTCTAATGCACTTGCTGTTGAAGAACGAGTGTATTGACCCATATTAACTACTCCGGCACCTGCAATAGATGTAAGCGCGTTAACTTTAATACTAGCTAATGTATCACGTTGTCCGCCGTTTAACGCAACTGCTTGGAATTCACCCTCGCCGTCTACATATCCAACCGATGTTGCATTGTTAATAACGCCTCTAGATGTTCCAGCTGGAGCAAACCACGGATAACTAATATTGTCACTTAATGCAATAGTACGTAACATCATAAAACTTGGAGGGACAACAATGTTGTTTCCAATATTGTCACTTGAATAACCCCATGGGTAAAAGAACGCCATGTACGGATCAGCTGATACTAAACCTTGATCATTATCTTCAACTGCAACACTTGTGTTGTTACCCCAGTTACTTAAAGAAGTAGCATCAGACGGTAAACGAGCAGGTGTATCAGCAATTACAAACGCAGTAATACCACGATCATAATTTAAGATTTTTAATTCGCCAACTAACTCTGGATATCCAGGTGCTGCAAGTAAATTAAGAACTCTTTCTTCTTCACGAACTTGTTGGTTTGCATTAACTAACGCTTGTAATGATTGAACTACAACTTTACGTTGTGCAACACGACCAAATGCGCCTGATCCATCTTCATTGTTAGCTGCTTCAGAAACCCAACGATCTGTATAATACAGTGACATAGTTTCGTTGTTATATCTAGTATTACGTGTTAATTTGTTAACATAGTTTGTGTGGAATCTTTTAACATTAAATCCACTTCTACGTAAATTCCATAACAACATACCTTTTGGATATAATGCAGGATTTGGTGCATCAAAGTCTAAGAAATTAGCTGCGTTTCTTTCTTCTAATGGTAAATTAAGTCCGCCTAACAACGCAGTAAGTGTTGCAGGGTCGCTTAACGTACCAGAGGTGCTCCATCTTGCATCAGCAAATAAAATACCATCTTCGGTAGATTGATCAGTTTTATTAACTAACTCCCAAGATTTTAAAAAGTTGTTAAATTTGTAAATTGTTGGATAATTGTCAGTATCTGACGAATCAATCCACAAATCGCCATTGACTAATTCACTTCCATCTTTTTGGTAAAGAGGACGAGTTGGACTTACATTTGGGCCAGCTGCATCAGTTAAACCTAAACCGTCACCGTGATCAAAATTGCGATGTGCTACCCAAGTAGTTCCATTATGAACTAAGATATCAACTTCTTCAATTTTTGAATCATACCAAAGTTGGCCATCAACTGGACCAGCGGTTGGTTGTGAACCTTTTGGAGTAATAAATGATGATAATTTATCAGCTGCAAATTTTGTCCACAAACTAGCAATGTAATAGGCTCCATTTGAGTGTTGATAAAAGTTTGCTGTTTTTGTTGTAGAGAACAACAAGGTGATTGGATTATTATCACCGTTAGCAAATTCAATATCTCCACCTGTTGCATGTATGATAGCAATTTTTGAAGTGCCTACATGAACTGCAGAAACGTTTGATGTAGTTGTCGTAGTGTTAATTGCAGTTAAAATTATATCAATAATTTGAGCTGTTGCACTATCGGCAGCAATATGGAATGATACTACTCTACTTTGTAATGCTGACGATCCAACTACGCTTTCATACATAGTAAATTCATAATCACCTGCAGCACCACTACCACCTGGAAAATTAGCAACACTAATTTCTTCAGATTCAATTCTAGTAGCACCTACACCAACACGACGATATGCTGTATAAGTTGCAAGACTATTAGGAGTAGCTTGGGTTTCGTTAGTTTTAACAAAGATCGTGTTACCTGCAATACGCAATCCGCCACCTGTTGAATCTAACCCTGCTAGTGCAGCAGCACCTGTTGGATAAACAGAAACTGTTGAAGGAACCCAAGATTTTGATGCTGATTTATAAGTGCTAATGATAAAATCAGCACCATTATTCATAGCAGTTGTTTTAATCCAAATAGAGCCAGATGGTCTGTTATTTACAGTAGCTATATTATCTTTTCTTTTAAACAACGGAACAGATGTATGAGCAGAAATTTGTAAAGCAGGTGCTAAATATGGGTAATCTCTACTAACGCCTAACTTAGATGCAGTAATATATGCAGTACCAGACAACGAAACCGGCTCGCCTGTTGAATAAATTTCAATTTTATTATTAATCAATGCAGCAGTAATACCTAAATCTGCAAGATCAAGATTAGCATTAATTGCAGAAACTAACCCTAAAAATGTTGTAATTTCACTACCTAATGTATCAAGTGCAATTTCAATGTTATTGATAAAAAACCCATCTATTGCAGCGTCTAACGCAACTGCAGACCCTGTTCCAGCAATAGTCGGGCGACTTGCTTTCCACTCTTCTGATCCAACTTCTACCCATGTACTAGCAGTATGTGTTAGGAATTTTTTGTACCATAATTTAATAAGACTTGATACTGCAACAACTGCGTATGATCCAGTTAATCCAATGCTTGATTTAGGAGCTACTTTTCCGCTTAATAATGTTTCAACTTGGGTTGAATCAGTAATTACTAACGGTACTACATTTTTAAATGTTTGACCATCAATAACTGTTGCATCGTAACCATTCCATTCAAACACACCCCAGCGGGTTGCAGCAGTATCTAACCAAACCGCACCGTCAACCGGATTGCTAGTTGGCATTACTGCAGATGCATTAAGTTGAGATAAATCAACACTTGCACGAGCAACATACGCACGGTTACTTACACCTAAGAAACTATATGCAGCTTGCAAACCGTATTCGTTTTGCTCGCCAGCATGAATTGGATTGTTGTTAGTATCGGTTTTAAAAATTGGAGTGCCGAATGTGTCCACTAAATCTTTTTGACTTGTAAGTAAATATACTTTACCGTCGTTTTTTGCTAAAGTGCCTGGAGCAAAGCCTGTTCCAGACCCTGTTAATTTATTTGAAGCCGAAGCGACAAAAATTAAAGGTATTGTACCGGCGTTGGATACTGTGTAAAAACTTTCATCAATAACAGATACGCTAACGCCTGGTGAACTAAGTTGAGCCATAATTATAATCTCCATATATACAAGTTCTAACTGTATTTATAGGAAATTGTAATTTTATGGCGTTATATCTTAACTATTTTAGTTACTTTTGCGTACAACTCGTCTAATGTGCCGGTATTATCAATTATATGATCTACTTCTAAACCATACCATGCCCATTCACTTTCGTGGATTCCAAACTCTTTTAACATTAAAATATCTTCTATGTTACCGGCTGATGCACCCTTAGCATGTAAATGCCATTCCGGATCTAGACTTCTTTTTACTCGAACAATAATACCACCTAAGTTCTTAATAGTATCAAACTCGTTAGGAAATCTACAATCGCTTATAACTACATCAGTACCTACATTACGTAATTTGTTTTCTAAACTAGCAACCCAAATATCGTCATGAAAGCCACGTCTACATACTTCAGTACCCCACAGCTGTAAAATTAATCTAGGAGTTAATCCAACCATACCTAATCTATCTTCCCACCATGTGTCAACTTGTTCACGCCATTCTCGAGACTCTTTAGTTCTACCTTCAAGTAATTCTCTGTCCCAACCAAACACTGCAGACACTGCATCTTTTAAAGTACCTGCAAAACTTTCACGTTTAAAGTTATAGTTACTTACTAAGTAATCAGCAATAGTGTCTTTGCCTTCACCTATGTTTCCTACGATTCCAATTATCATTTTATTCTCCTAAAAACGCATTATACGCTCATCTTAGGAAAATGTCAAGTTAACCAATTATAAAATGATAGCCTTGACCGCCAGATATTTGTGTTTCAAGTTCTTTATCAAGTGCAACAAGTTCTTCTTTACCTGCAGATTTCATATCATTACCGTTTAGTGTAATTCCGCCGCCCGGTCCTGCAATAGTTGAAAATAAACTACGTGCTTCTCCTAACATAATTTTACAAGTTGCAAGTGTATAGTCACGCAACCATTGTTTAGCATAGATGTCAGTTAATAATACAAAGTCAGGTCGATAATTATGTGACTTAATTAAAATCTGTTCACCTTGTGCAAATGGACGTTGTAAGATTGTCAACACATGACTAGTAGGTTTCCATTTAAACTCAATATAACTACCAAACATTTTACCAACTAGTTTTTGGTAACCTGCAAACAATTCATAAGTTGCAAGTCCGCCCATCATACTACCACTCATCATGTATGTATTAGTATACGCCAAATTAAATGGTTCAAACAATGTTCCACCTGCACCCATACCGGAACGTGAACCAATAGCACGTCTAAATACACTCTGTACTTCTATAATTTCGTCAGGTAATCTGTAATCGTTTTGATCTTGTACTAGTTCTAAAAAGCTATAACTTTCTTCTACTGCATTTGGACTGCGTTGTCTAAAGCGAGTTAACGCTCTATCTAATGCAGTTTCGTAATGAATTGGGTCGAGGTCCAAATCAATCATTCCCGCACCTAACATAGTGCTTACATATTCAAATACTTTATTTCTTTCTATCAATGATGTGGTTTCGTCAGACATAATAGTTCTCCTACTATATTTATCTTACGATAAATATGATAACACTCAAGGAGAAGTAATATGCCGAGGCTTAGTCTTTATAAACCCGAGAAAGGCAATAACTACAGATTTATCGATCGTCAAATATCATTGATGTTTCAAGTCGGTTGCACAGATTGTCACGTTCATAAATATTTAGGACCTAAAAATCCGTTAGAAGGAACTGCTGATCAACCAATATATGATGTAATAAAAGAAACAAATATTCAAGATTTATTATTCTTAGAAAACCGTGATCGCAAGTATGAACAAGAAATTTATCGTATTCGTGGTCATTATCAACTTCAAAATCTTAATTTCAATTTAAGCCAGTTTGGTCTGTTTATTGATAACGATACAGTGTTTATGACAGTGCATATTAACGACATTATTACTACAATTGGTCGCAAATTAATTGCAGGTGATGTTATGGAGTTGCCGCATTTAAAAGATGATTTTGCATTAAACGACTTAGATTTAAGCATGCCTAGATTTTTTGTAGTTGAGGAAGTAGATCGTCCAAGTGAGGGGTACAGTGCTACATGGTATCCGCATTTGTATAGATTAAAACTGAAAAAACTTACAGATAGTCAGCAATATTCCGATATTCTTGATCAGCCTGCAGGGGAAGATTCAAATTATGCACTACGTGAATTGTTAAGCACTCGTACTAAAGAACTTGAAATTAACGATGCAATTATAAAACAAGCAGAACTTGATTCACCAATGAGTGGATTCCAAGTTAGACAATATTATACATTAGCAACTGATCCAGTAACCGGTGCCGCGTTGTTAACTACTGTTGATTCTGATGCAATTGATGCTAGTTATAGCAGTCAAACAATTAACGGATTATCAAATATTAATGTTAGCAGTGTTAACGCAGTACCGTTAAGAACAGGTTATAGCGGATACTTATTTGGTGACGGATATCCACCTAATGGGTATGTATTTGGCACTGGAATTGCATTTCCGCAAGCCCCTGCATTAAATGATTATTATTTAAGACTTGACTTTTTACCAAATAGATTGTTTACATTTAACGGGCAACGATGGCTAAAAGTAGAAGATAACGTGCGTATGACTATGACAAATACTGATACTAGACAAACACTTAAAACTGGATTTATTAATAACTCTAAATTTATGTACAACGACGAAGTTGCTGTAGATTATGTAAGACTAGAAGTTGGTGATTATGAATTTAACACTGATATTAACTATTCAATACAAGGTTTATATCTTGTAATTAAACTATCAGCTACCCGTTTAGAATTTGTAATTGCAGATAATCCAACGTTAATCACGCCTTACATTTCTAATGGCGTTAACAAAATCAAAGTAACGTTACCAATAGTAGACGAATCCCAAATTACTATTCCGTACGATGGTGCATGGCGTGTAATGCTGTTTAATAATAGAGAAGCTGAACGTCAAAGTTTATCAAAGGTACTTAAACCAAAAGCAGATTTGTAAATTTTTGCTGCAATAAATAACGGAATAGGAGAATGTATGCAACATTTTTATGACGGTGCCATAAGACGGTACGTTACACAAACAATTAGAGTTTTTAGTGAGTTTACTGTACGATACAGTGACGGATCGTTACATCGTATTCCAGTTGCGTATGGAGATTCGGATAGACAAGCTGCTACTGTAATAAGGCAGAATTCAGAAAATACACTAAACTCTATACCAAGAATCAGTGTATATATATACGGATTAGATTTAGAAAGAGAACGTCTTCAAGATTCAACATTTGTTAGTAAAAAGCATGTTAGAGAACGTGAAATAGTAGACGGGCAATATACGAGTAACGTTGGTAGAAATTATACAATAGAACGATTAATGCCAACACCGTTTAAGTTAACTATGAAAGTTGACATTTGGACTGCAAATACTGATCAAAAATTACAAATTTTAGAACAAATTTTAATGTTGTTTAATCCAAGTTTGGAATTACAAACAACTGATAACTATTTTGATTGGACAAGTATTTCAGTATTAAATTTAGATTCAATTGCATGGTCAAGCAAAGCAGTACCAGTTGGCAATGATACACCAATTGACATTGGAACATTAACCGTAAGTGCGCCTATATGGATTAGTCCGCCAGTTAAACTTAAACAACATGGGATTATTACAAAGATTATCACCGGACTACACGATGCAAATGCACCGTATATCTCAGGTTTTGGTAATGATGCGTTTATACCAGACTTAACTACGTCTACATTAATGACTCAGATTATTTCAGTAACTGAAGATTATACAATTGAAGTAGTTAACAGTCAAATTACGTTATTAAACTCAAAAAATTCTTCGTTAACTAATGATTTGTCACTAGACATGCCGGAACATTATAATGCAGAAGTTAAATGGGACGAGTTATTAGAAATGTTCCCAGATAAATTTATATCAGGAGTAACTAGGATATTTTTAATGCAGCCCGACGGCACAGAAGTTAATGGTACTGTTTCTAAACATCAATATGAAGAAACAATATTAGACGTTGTTTGGGATCAAGATACTAAAAATCCAAACACTGGCATTAACAGTGTAGGATTGTTTGATTTTGATTTAAATTACGACGCAGGTCCAAACTATAGAGATGTTCCGGGATACATGCAATCTCCCGGAACCGTTGATGCAATTATTAATCCTCTTACATTTGATCCAAATGATCATCCTATATATTCAGGATGTCGATATTTGTTAATTGAAGACACTGGTAACGATTATAACGAAGATAATCCAGACGGTTGGAAAGGAGCCAACGGACAACCGCTAGTTGCGCATGCTAACGATATTATTGAATGGGATGGTAATCAGTGGATTGTAATTTTTGATTCAGTGAATGCGTTTGATTATATGATTTGGCAAACAAATATTTTTACTAGTATACAATATGTGTGGAATGGGATATCATGGCTTAAAAGTTTTGAAGGAATTTACAAGGTGGGTAAATGGCGACTAGAAATGTAACCGAACAGGTAATATGTAGCGGCGCACTTATATATTCTCAAGCTACACATAGATTTCTTCTTATACAAAAATCTTCAGGTAAACATCAAGGCACTTGGGGATTAGTCGGTGGAACTAACTTAGCTAACGAAAACCCGTGGCAAGGTCTTACTAGAGAGATAGAGGAAGAGATTGGATTTCTTCCAGTCATTAAAAAAACACTACCATTAGAAAAATTCGTATCTAACGATAGTGTCTTTAATTTTCACACATATTTTTGTTTAGTAGAAAATGAGTTTGTACCAACCTTAAGTGATGAACACATTGCATGGGGTTGGTTTAGTTTAGTTGCACTTCCAAAACCTATTCATCGCGGGTTAAATCTTAGCTTGCGTAATAAAATTATACAAACTAAGATTCAAACTGTTATTGATATTATCGATAGCTTATAATTAATATACGATTATTTTATATAAGTAATCTGTGTTGTTTTCTTTTGATATAACCATTTTCTGTAAAATCCCGGAGATTTAGTACGAAATATAAAATTAGCTAATCCGTTTTCTTCCGGAGTAATGTATCCAACTTCTGCAGTAATAGGTTCTCGTTTATAAGGAATAACTTGCAGCATAGGTGTACCGGCATATATCTTAACATGCATTTGTCTTAATGGCGTAAACATAACATTAATTGTATGGTATGCATCATAATCATTAATACCTGGATATAAAAACAAATCTCTTAGAAACGGAGAATGAAATAATGCAGGCATAACCAATGCAGAATATCCAGGTTTTGTAAATACTTTCCACGGGCATGGTAATTTTAAAGCATGCAATTTAATGTCTTCGTCAATATTAACAGCACCTGTGACAATTCGATGATCCATGACTTCATAAGGTTTACATTGATAATTTTTTCCAAAACCAATATTAATGTGTGCATGGGTTTCGTCAACAATTATTTCAAAATCTTCCCATGCTGGAATAATGTACCCTGATTTATAATAATCGTGCATTCCGGGGCACGATGAGAACTTATGTGTGTTTAACCGTTCGGCTTCTTTAATCTGTGTTGTTAACCAGTCAGGTTTTACATCCATTGCACGCTTAACCGGTTGGCCAATTTCGTATCCTTGAATATCACTTTTAAATTTAATTATAGGTTGAGGGTCTACAACATTTTTAAACCACAGTTTAATATCAGTTGCTATAGACATTATTTCTTTACCCTAATGTTGTTAACATAGTAGCTTAACTGATTTGACTGTTTTAATCTAGTAATTTCTCGTTTTTGCCATTCGGCTGCTGTGTAAGGTCGTACTTCGTAATTATTAATTGTTGTATCTCGTTTAAATGGAATACACTGAATTATCGGAGTTCCAGCAACTACGATATCGTCATAGTTAGTCGCTAACCATACTGTAGGAAAATTTACTTCTCTATCGTACTTATCGGTATCGACTATTGCACCTAAGGTAGTAAATCTTGTTTCTAAATGATTAATCGGAGACACAAACAAACACGAATAGCCAGGTGGCGTTTTAATAACAAAATGGTTAATAAATTTAACTAAATGGTTTTTAGGAAACGGAAAATTTGGACCTACTTGTTCTTGCGAATGTTCTTCTGTTTGCTTAATAAACTGATTTTCCGTAATATCGATCAACGAAGCATCGTCATTTGTTCTAATATGCACATCACCTGCTAACGGAATAATATAGCCGTGTGTCATTGCATCTAGCATTGGCAAACATTTTTTAGCAGTCATTGCCATATTGCCGGTAATATCTCGACTAACTTTACTATGTGTAGGTATAGATTTATACCAACTTGGAATAAACTTGTTAGCCGGAGCAGGAGGTATTACTACATCTGCAAGTTCTTTGGTTGTTAAAAATTCAATTTGTGGAGATTTAAAAATGGAAATTAATGACATGTGTCCTTCTAAGTGCTATTTAAATTTTGGCCCGAGCACCCAGCATACTAAACTTTTACGCTTACCTGAAAGTACTTCAGTTACTTGGTGTGGTACAAATGCAGGAAACATTAAAACATCTCCTTTTTTAACTGTTGTACTATTTATTTGGTCTGGATTACCAGAAGGTATAATTTGAAATTCTCCACCTGTAAATTCAGTGTCTGGATCAGATAAAACAACCGACACTCCTAATTTTCTATGGCCAGGACCAAATGTATCTTTAACAGCGCCATCAATGTGCCATTTATAATAACCACCTTTTGTATATGTAGTATATTGAAATGCATCAATATGCGATAAATCAAACTGAAACTTATCCGTATTAACTCTAGCAACTACTTCTGCCATTTTATTAAATAACCATTTAGATTGATCATCAGGGTGAATCCACGATACTGAACTTTTCCTAACAGCAATCTCTTCAGTCCCTGGTCCTAGATTTCCAACTTTAGCTTGCTGAAATTCTAAATTATCACCAATTTTGATAATTTCTGCAATATCCTCGTCGGTAAATGCGCCTGACCAACACACGATTGGTTCAAGCGCCGAATGTATATCCGGTATTGTAAACATAATTTTTATTCTTAAATGTATATGTAACGTGCCCATCCTCGGGCACGATTATATTAATTAGTAATATTTATATATTAGATTTTTAAAGCTGGCTATTTGATTTATATTCCTAGTAATACGTCTAATTCTTCATGGGTAGTTGTAGAGTTAATTGCTTCGATTTTTGCAGTCAACCCTACGGTAGCCTGTTCAATTTGAGTAATAGTTATTGGTTCATTTAAATATATCCAAGATTGTATAATACTAGATATTTGAGTGAAACATTTTTGTTTAGCAAGCGATACTTCGGTAACTTTTCGTTCTTCAATCGATGTGTCTAAAACAGTATATGTAATCTCAACCGGAGTTGTTAATAAATTGTATTGAGGAATTGCAATTTGATTTGAAGCAAGAACAGGTTTAGGTGCTAATTCTATTGCATCTCTCCATACGGTTTCGTCCGGTTTCCATAAATTTATCGAACCGTCATTATTAATTTTTATTCTGTAAGCTGATGTCATGTGTTTTCCTTTATGGTGTAAATGTAATTGTAACATACCCGCCAGGGGGTACTGTTAGTTGTACTGGACTTGTACTATATGTCGGTGTCGATGATACTAATTGATATGATACTTCGGATGCAATTCCACCGACACCTCCTGGCATAGTAATATTAAATATGTTAAGTGCTGTTCCTGTTGTATAATTTGTTGCATATATACCTGTAGTTCCCGGAACATAGTTTCCGGATACCGGAGTTGGCGGATTTGTGCCCGAATTTCCCGCAACAAAATTTCCGGATACTGGAGTTGGCGGATTTGTGCCCGAATTTCCCGCAACAAAATTTCCGGATACTGGATTTCCCGGAGTATATACAGCTGGTAGATAACCGGTACCGGCTCCGGTACCGGGCGCTGTCCTCTGAAAAGGTGACGGCATCGGACCAGTACCAGATTCAGTCCATCCAGATTGATAAAAAGAGTACGGCGGCGTCCAATAAAATCTGCCAGGATATAGAGTATTATACATAGTGTATACACTATATCCATTTACAGTTGCTGTCCATGAACCGGGTGCTCCGGAATAATCAGCATATCCGATTGGTGAATAATTAGTGACCATATAACCGACAATTCCGTTTACTGCTGGTTCATATACCGCAGCATTAGTATATGGAGAATTAGTATAAGAATTATCATATGAGTTACCTAAGATACTATATGGAGAATTAGTATAAGAATTATCATATGAGTTACCTGAGATACTATATGGAGAATTAGTATAAGAATTATCATACGGATTACCCGGAATAGTAGTTCCAGATCCGCCTCTTCCGACTACATACACGCGGGTTTTTCCATATCTTGGATTATATGTACCGGAAGAATTAAAAGTAACTGGTGAAGTGTCAGCAGGCGTTATTTCCTTTATTATCCTACTAAAAAATTTGCCAATCATGGTTATCTAACTCCATACATTGCTAAACTTCCAGCAAATGTCGTACCGCCATCAGTTGTAAAAAATGTCCACACATCATATCCGCCAGTACCAATTGCAGTCAATGTGGCAGGAGGAATTGCACCATTTGGCCATTTAACATTACCTGCAACTCCTGCACGTTGCCACGTTAAACTAGAAATTGCTACGTTGTTTTTAACAATAACATTTATTGAGAATATGGTTGTACTAATCATTGTAGCAGGAGTGCCAGTAAAGTTAAAAGTTTTTGCTTGACTAGCAGTAGTATCACATGTAATAATTATTGTTGACGTAGTAGTTGTAGTTAAATCAATAGTAAGGGTAGTTGCAGTACTTGATAGTGTAGTAGTTGGTTCTGTTATGCTAATAACACCACTACCGTTAATTGTAATTGTAGTTCCGTCAACTTTTACACCACCAAGTTGCGATGCAGATGCAGTTGCTAACCCAATTGTACCTGATGAATTAGAAATACCACTAGTTGCAACTGCAGGTATAATTACACCACCTAATGTTGTTGTAGTTGTAGCAGTTAATGAGTAAGGAGCTGCAACTGATATTGTTCCATCGCCTGCAATCGCAACATTTGATCCTTGTTTAACTCCGCCAAGTATTACTGATGTAGAAACCGGTAATGAGTAAGGAGCTGCAACTGATATTGTTCCATCGCCTGCAATCGCAACATTTGATCCTTGTTTAACTCCGCCGAGTATTACTGATGTAGAAACCGGTAATGAGTATGTGTTTGCACCACTAATAACACCACTACCGTTAATTGTTATTGATGTTCCGTCAACTTTTACACCGCCAAGTTGTGTATTAGATGCAATTGTTATTGGAGTGCTACTACCTGTGCGCAATATTGCTGATAGATTTTTTGACATTCTTATTTCCTTATGTTTTTAACTATTTATAATCAGTTAACTTGCGTTGATAATGGTATTATGAACTAAATGCAAAAAATGCAAGTACAAGTGCATGTTCAGCGGCTTGTTTTTTAAGCGTAGCATTTGCATTATCTACATAATTCTTTGTAGTTGCATCAGTTTCAGTTGCCGGTGTTTGCGTTATAGTTACTTTTGTAAATGTACTAGCTAACGGAGTAGTGCCGCCAATAATTACATTGTCTAAAGATCCAACAGTTACTGGTTTAATTGATATAGATCCAGTTGCAATATTTAATAATGTAGTTACATTTAATGTAGTAAACGTGCCTGCAAGCGGAGTTACATTGCCTATCAATGTGTTATTTAATTCGGCTACATTTAATGTAGTTACATTTAATGTAGTAAACGTGCCTGCAAGCGGAGTTACATTGCCTATCAATGTGTTGTTTATAGAGCTTGTAATACCGTCCCCTGTTATTGCAAGCATACCGTTAACAGTTAACGCAACTAGTGTTCCAACTGATATTAAATTACTGTTTACTGTTGTACTAGGTAAGTTAGCGCCGCCTACTAAATTAACACCGTTAACTTTAAAATCACCAGTAATATTAATATTGCCGTAAGTGTCTGCAATAAATCCAGGACTTGCAAACCCCGATTCTGATCTTAGTGGTTTTTGACTAATTGACATTTTTTTTCCTTTAGTGTTAATGATATACTATTTACCATAAATTTTAACACAATTTATACTATGTCGACGTTGGCTCTATCTACGGATTAACCCAAGATACTGTTAGTTCGTCCCATTGATAATAGTTTCCATCTTGTGGATAAGGTATAGGTGGTTGCCATGCATATGCACTTCCAGTCCAGTTTAAATAACCGGTTGACGGATTAGCTAATGCAGGAATATCACTGTTAGCAACTGTTGGCGTGTTACTGCCAGATCGTAATATGGATGATAGATTTTTTGACATTTAGAAATTCCTATATTGTATATTTAGCTAACAGTTAAGCTGGTTTAACAGGATATTCTATGTTGTATGGAAAATCAGTATGTCCTGTAATATCGCGTAATGATTGTCTATAAGTTGCCCATGCTTCTTTATCAACTGGTGCATCTGCAACTTGTGTCCAATCTGATTCTTTTAATAATTCGTTACGTGTTTGTCTAACACCGACTGCGTATCTTTCATCTGTCTGTTCTTTATATGCAAGTTCTTGTTCTTCTGCAGTTTGATGGTCGTTATCAGTAAAAACTGGTCCAATATCGTATTTTGTAAACCATTTTCCGTTAATCTCTTGTATACCGTTTCTATAACTGTATTCATAGGGAGTTGTAGGAACAGCTTGTGGACCTTCCATAATTGCAACTGCATTAAAACTGTCAAGAATTTCTTTAGATAAAACCTGAGGAAAACTGGTATTTGGATACATTGCTCTAAATTCAGATTCTGATACTGCTTGTTGTGTGTCTAATAATAAAATTTCCATGTTATTCCTTTATGCTATTGCTAAAAATATGTAAGTTGCACTCGTAACATTAATGTTAGTTGCTGCAAGTTGATTTACTATAAAACCAGAACTATCTGGGTCAATTGAATCGTTTGTTGTGACTTCGGTTACTGCTGTATTAAGTGACAAATGGGGGTCGTTTGCACCAACAATACCTCTAGCTGAATCCCAAACATACCAATCAGCTGCTGCATCAGTGCGCTTAATTAAGATAAATCTTGCACCAGCTGCAAAGCCACAGCTTATAGTTTGTGAGCTACCATTACCTGTGTAGGAGCCTACTTTGCTGATTCCAGCTAGTGTAGCAAACAGATACGCCACCGAAGGGGAAGAAGTATTTCCAAATGTATATACAGGGTTAAAGGTTGTATCTGTTAAATGCAACGAACTAGCCGTTTCGGTAAATGAAAAACTTAGAGCAAGAGTTAGGTTTAATTTTGTTCCACCATAACCGGTAGACGCCTTTGCTACAACATTCCAATCAGACACAACAGTTCTTGACCTATATATAAGTAATTCAGGTATTACCCCTAAACTATGGTTAACCTCTTGGGTGCCGCCGTTACCAGTCCAACACACCACATCAAAGAATCCGGGAGCACGTTTAAAGAATTCTCCTACGTAATAAGATGAATTATAGGTATTATTTAAATTGCCAGAATTATTGCTTAACCCTGTCATAGTAAATGCTTTACCACTATCGCTACCTTCCAAAGCGGTGTCATTTGTGTATAGTTGCGTATTAACGCCTATCAGTCTGTTAAATAACCAAGTGCTATTTGTAGCTTGTCTATTACGGCAAAATGCTAAACACGCATCGGGAGTAAGCCCAGCAGTTATTTGTTGCGTTGTACCTGTACCTGTCCAAGTTACAGGAGAGTAAACCTGCGTCCCCGATGTAGGTGGCTTGTTTGGCATACGGATTGCCATGTAGATGTAGGTGTTTGCTGCATTGTTAATTTCATTGGCAGCACTACTAACATTAAACCCCGTTGATGTAACTTGACAAGTGCTTGCGCCAGTTTCTGCGGAAGTTGAATTAGGGAACAAATGATATGTGTCAACTCCGGTAACGCCAGGTAATCCTCGCATAGTATCCATTACCAACCAACTTCCAGTTGCGTATGGCCCAGAAGCAGCTTTAATCAACACCCATTGCGGTTCATAACCAAGATTTATTGAATTAGTTGCGCCATTTCCAACATAACTCCCACACGAAATTATATTATCCGTACCATTCGTACCAAATCCTCCTGCGTTGTGAGCAAATAGGTAGGCGACGTAGGTACCGCCAGAACTGTTTAACTGACTACCTACAGTAAATTCTGTTGAAGTTGGAGCTGTGTTGTACCAAATATTAGCATTATCACTAACAGCGTTTGTTTCATTTAAATTCATATAACATTGCTCTGGTGTAAATCCAGAAGCTGCCGCACTTCTGTGATATACAAACCAACTACCTCCACCTCCATCAGTACGCTTAACAATCACCATTCCTGGAGTTGAAGCAAGTGAATGTGAGATGTTTCGTGGGTTTGTCCCATTCCCAGTATAAGTCACCACATCAAAAAACTTTGCGGCTTTGCGGAATGTCCATGAGCAAATAGGGTTTCCGCTAGTGTTTACTCCTGTGACGTAAGGAGTACCTAAAGAAAAACCATTGGAGTTGAAAGAAGTTAAATCATACCCAGATGGGATACTATAATTAGGGTTTGTTGAATCAGAAGAAAGTTTAAATCCTCTACCATTAACAGTATTTGTTAAATAATGACTAGAATAACCTCCCCCAGCTCTATCTTTTATCCAAACCAACCCACCTTTCCCAGCCAAGTCAATACCGTTTGTGATGGTCTGCGTTGAGCCGTTGCCGGTGTAGAGCCAAGTGGAGAATACATCATCGACGTAAAGCGTTGCGTCTGCGCTGTTACCTGCACTACTACTACTAGCAGCTGATTGGACTATATTACGAACACTCATTTTATATCCTTACCAAGTACAAGACCGGTCCAAATTGTTCCTCCATCGTGTGTAAAGAATCCTAATATGTCTCTACCTGTAATAGTTAATGTAGGTGGAGTACCACCTACCCATTTAACACCCCACCATGTTATTGTTCCACTACCACCGTTGGTTAACTCTAGTATAAACGAACTAACTGTTCCGGCAGCCGGAACATTACTTACTGTTAATGATACTGCACCTGAAATTGTTTTAGTAAAATAAGACCCTAACAATAGATCAATATTTAACGCAGCCATTGCTATTCTAGTTTCGTATGCACCAATTGATGTGATTGTTTTATTAGTTAATGTTTGAGTATCAGTTGTTCCAACCACTGCGCCGGTTACATTAATAGTGTATGCTAACGCTGTCCATGTACTAGTCCCGTTTCCTATTTTAAATTTATTTGTTGCTAATTCGACACCGATTTCACCTTGTGCTAATATTGGATTTACTGATGTCCAATTTGCTGCAGTGTCGTGTCTTAATTGTAGTTGAACAGCCATTATAACTCCTTATTCTTATGCTGCGCCGCCGGCGTTTATTGACGACAATCCTAATCCACCGTATGTAGATGCAGCAGAGCCACAATCTATATATGTCATGTTATTAACTGAACTTATTACTCCACTACCGTTAATTGTAATCGTAGAACCATCAACTTTTACAGCACCTAATACTGTAGTACTTGCAGTTGGCAACGATACTTGCGATACTTGTAATAATTTCCAGTTAGATGAACTTTGATTATACACTAATGAAACATAGGTTCCATTAGTATTTAATATTAATGACGAGCTGTTTTGAACAGTATTTCCACTACCGGGTAATACTGTTAAATTATGTGCAAAAAATGATCCAGCACTTGCTACGTCTACGAAGTTAACAATGCTACCGTCATTTGGACTAGTTGGTAATGTTACTGAAAACGCAGCAGTTGTAGTGTCGCATCTTACTAAGTCGTTTACTGATGCAATATAACCGTTGCTAGTTATAATTGTAGTAGAACTAGTACCAGTTCCGAGTGGAGTTTCTAAAACTCTCCAATTGCTGTTAACGTCGTTGTACACTAATGATATGTAAGAACCGTCTATATCAAGAACTAACGACGTGTCGTCTTCAATTGTTTTAGAACCAGCTGCTAATATTATTAAATTATTAAGTGCAAACTTTCTATGTGTATCAATAACACCAATAATATCCCCATCTACTGGAGCACTTGGTAATGTAATTGAAAATGCTCCACTAGTTGTATTACATCTAACTAGGTCATTTGCTTTAGCAATATATCCATTAGCAGTTTGTACTGCAGTTGGACTTAGACCGCCGCCAACAGCACCCCATGCACTGCCATAATACCCTTCAAATTTTCCAAGTGATGTATTAAATCGTAAGTTACCTTGTGTTGCAGTAGGTCTTGATGAAGTGTCTCCTGTTGGAATAGTTAATGTTGTACCAATAGATAATCCAGTTGTAATCGATGATGACAAACTAATAACACCATTATTAATCGTAATTGTGCTGTTATCAATCTTAACCCCACCTAATTGTGTGTTAGTAGCAACAGCTAATCCAATAGTTCCACTTGTATTTGTAATACCACTAGTTGCAACTACTGGTATAATTACTCCACCTAATGCACTAGTAGTAGCAGCAGTTAACGTGTATGGAGCTGCAACTGATATTGTTCCGTCACCTGCAATTGTAACATTTGATCCTTGTTTAACTCCGCCAAGTATTACTGATGTAGAAACTGGTAATGAGTACGGAGCTGCAACTGATATTGTTCCGTCACCTGCAATTGTAACATTTGATCCTTGTTTAACTCCGCCAAGTATTACTGATGTAGAAACTGGTAATGAGTACGGAGCTGCAACTGATATTGTTCCGTCACCTGCAATTGTAACATTTGATCCTTGTTTAACTCCGCCAAGTATTACTGATGTAGAAACTGGTAATGTGTATGTAATCGCACCACTAATAACACCAGTTAATGGGTTAATTGTAATTGTACTATTATCAACTTTTACACCACCTAATTCAGTATTAGATGCAGTTGGTAATGTATATGTAATCGCACCACTAATAACACCAGTTAATGGGTTAATTGTAATTGTACTATTATCAACTTTTACACCACCAATTGTAGTAGTAGTTGCTGCAGGCAACGATACTGAAATATTAACAGTTTTTGAATTAGTATCAGCAGTAATAGAAACGCCATTACTACCAGATAAGGTTAATGTATCAGTAGCTGATGCAGGAGTTAGTATATTACCTCCAGCAACTGCAATTGAGCTAAACACGGTAACATTTGAGCTAACTGTTATCGTCTTAGTAACACTATTTGATGTAATGCCAATACCATTACCGTTTGCTAACGTAAGCGTATCTAACTCATAACCTGCATTAATCGATGGTTGATTAGCAACATTGATAGTTCCAAATGTACCGTAAAGGTTACTCGGAACTGGCATCCCTGCAGTACCAGACGACGACGGCAATACTACTGTAGGTAACGCTAATGGAGTAATTGTTTCAGCATACAATGCATTAAAAATTACTTTTGCACCTGCAAAATTTGGATTAGACGGATTGGCAGTTAGCGTCATTATACTTGCAGTAACTGTAGCAGTTAGCGTAATGAGTTCATCTTGAATGCAAGTACGACCAAACACAGTATAACTTGCATGGTCTGGTCTTGCAACTACTAAAACTTGCATTGTTTCTTTTTGATTAGAATCAAATTCTACAGTAATATGATAACTTGCACTAGAATAATCTCCTACAAACCACGAATCTAAGACAGTAGTATCATAGATTTGAATCCATGGCATTTTATATGAAGTATTTTGTTTAGTTAATCGTGTTACGTTATTTGGTCCTGTGTGTGTCATATGAGTTCTCAGTTTTATGTATTTATTTAAAATAAATCAGTACATTAGAAGGCTATCTTGAGAATAGCTCACCGTTGTTTGTATCGTCACAATTGCTATACATTACATTGCAAGTTGGGCTATTCTTCTACTTGGTGAGGTTAGCAATGAAGTAAATTTTGTATACGTATTCTAGCCATTATCTTATATTTATCAAAACGCATAGTGTAATTAACATTGCTTACTAAATATTTCACAACAAGGAATATATATATGAATCGATATTTAAAATATGTTAAAGATGTATGGGAATTACAAGCAAATCGCAAAGTGTTAGGTTTGGAAATTTTTGGAGTATTACTTGATAACTCTACGGCATTTACACCTGGTGATCAATTACAAATGTTTGAAGGGGCAGAGTTAGCAGTTCAAACATTAGTAAGAAAGGGTTATGATTTTTTAATAATTAGCGGGCAACCTGCATTGCGTACTAAAAACTTACAACAACAAGATTTTGAAAATATTGTTGGATCAGTGGCAGAATTTATTCAGCAATCAGGCGGACAAGTTAAAAATGTATATTTTGCACCAGGTACTGACAAGCACGATGAATTTGTTAAACCAAATACCGGAATGTTTGACAGGGCACAGAGAGAGAAAATGATAGTATGGAAGGACGCTATTTATATTGGATCAACTGCTGCTGATGTTAAAGCTGCATCTAAAGTAAAAGCAGTATCTGTGTTAATTAACAACGGATCAGTAAAACTACCAGTTGGTAGCAATGCTAGTGAATTTCCTAATCTATTAGATTTTGCTAAATCTTTAGATTCAAATATGCAGTAATACTGTAATGTCGTTAGGCACAACTGGAAATTTCATTCTTTCAGGATGCCACACTATACCAGCTAATGAGTTATCAATCCACGATTCACAATACCCCTCTGTATCAACTGCCAATACTGTTGCAGCAGGCGGAGGGTTAGTTATTTGCAATGTATGAAATGAATTAACCATTATGCTAGTGTTATCTATAATTACTATGTGATTAGTATCTGTATGATTATTGCACAACATGATAGTGCCACCTAACAGTTCAGTTAATAAAAATGCACCATGACAAATGCCTAAAACAGGTTTACCTCGTATCATCATTGCAGTAGCTAATTTAATTTCAACTATTCTTCTAATAGATGCATCATTGCCACCAGTAATGATAAAACTATCAAGTGTATCTGCAAGGTAATCAAAATTTTGATCAATTCGATTTTGAATAGCAGTTATTTGATGATCTTTTAAAAATGAATACCAAGAACTATCGAGTGCATCATAAGACAGTCCTTTGTCATACCAAATCCTTTGACTTAACCCTATGTTCATCGATCAGTAAACGGTTTACGACCATGTCTAATTTCACTATCAAGCCAGTGTGTCTCAATTGATTGTACATATTTAGAATTAGCATCAGTTTCTATAAATTTCATTACTTCGTTGCTGTCGTATAAAATAGGAAAATCAAGGATAGAACTTAACCATTTTAGATAGTACGACTTATGTAAAAAGAAGGCTTCGTGATCTATAAAATGTATTTTGTAGTTGCTCGGTACTAAGGTAGTATAATAATAATCCTGAGCAATTGATAGTGTAATTTGGCCGCCTACACGCTCTTGTTGAAGTGAGTTAATGGTTTGATCTCTAACTACGATTGCAATTTCAACTGTTATACCAAACAACGACGCGCGATTGGCTACTTCTAATATCTTTGGAACATATCTTATTCCGTCGTAGAAAAAAGGGCAACTAACATTTGCAAGCCAAAAATCAAATCCATCAAAATCTTGTTCTGTTAATAGTTCTGGATATACCCAAAATTTTGCAAATGTTTCTTGGTCACTAGGAATCCAATAGCTACTTAGTAATTCTTTCCATCCGCCAACGTTAGGATGTGTGCTTAATACTCTACTAAAAATATGATTACCTGATCCTTGCGGCCCTGTTAATATTAAAAGTTTTTTCATTTTGGTAGCTCTTTTAAAGGAATCCCAGTTTTATTACATTGGTCAAGAATATAATTATCAACATAATGTATATATTTTTTATTACTGTCATCTTTAAGTATTTTGTATATACGGGTATCATTGTACGCAATTGGAATATTAAGATTAAGACTTTGTAAATACTTTTCTTTATACAAATACAACAACTCATAACTTAAAAATATCGGCTGCTTAAAAGTAAGTAACTGTTCCATAAACAGCGGAAAGGTATGTTCACTTCTTAATCTAATTTGTTGATTTTCTAAAATAGTTTGATCACGTCCGCAAACTACGATAGTTACATTAACCTTATGTTGTTCAACTGCAGCAGTAAATCCTGCAATATCAGGCATCCATTTATGTTCTTGTATTCCTAATGGACAGCTGATACTTGTAAAATAAAAATTACTTTGTGACCAATCAAATGTATCTAATAAACTGTGATCTTTCCAATAATTACAAAACGGTTCTGCAAATCTATGTGCTTCCCAATAGTTTTCTAATAATGTTTTCCATCCATATACCTCGGGATGTAAACTAAAAATTTTGCTCCATAAATGATTTCCGGCACCTTGAGGTCCAGTTAACAATAACAGTTGTTTCATAAAACAATATCATCCACAATAATTTTACCCCATTTTTCACTGTGTTGTTCAGTAACACGAAATGTATAATTTTGAGGAGGAATAAACATACTGTTAGTATCTGCAAATTGTGATGTATTAATTGTATCAACCCAGATTACATATGTTGCATCAAAAATATCTCTCATTTCAATTAATGGTGCAACAAAATCGCATATGACAAAATCTATATCTGTTAACAAATCTGCAAGATCTCGCATACGTTTACTTTGACGGATTCTACCTTCTGTACTAAAATCCCAATCATTGTATTGTTCTCGTATAGTGTCTGCATTTAACCATTTAACAAGTTTATTACGGTTTTTTAATTCAGTTACAATGTGTGATGTTAAGTAAGTTTTGCCAGCACCGGGCAATCCCATTACTAAAATGCGTTGTGCTTTCATATTATTATTTTAAAAAGGTAAAAGAAAGACGGGAGTAACCCCGTCTTAAGTGTATTACCAACCGTATGCGTCGGTAACTAATTGTTTTGCAGCAGGAACTTCGAGTGTATTTTTGCAGCTAATATCAAATAAATCTTTACGCATTTGATCTACAATAGTTGTAACGTATGATTGTGTAGTTGCATCTACTGCTAATTTTTCAAGTTTCCATCCGCCAATATTAGAATGAAATCCTTCGTCTTTGGCAATTTTCGCATATGATTTACTAATAAAAGTATCTTCAATGCATTCTGCCATTTGATTCCAAACTGCTTCAGCACGGCCTTCGGCAATTAGTTGATATGCAGCTAACGCAAGCGGATCAGTTTCTGCGCCGTATTTTGCTAACAACGATGCACCTTTAGCTGTAGGTTTTGCAGCTTCTGCAGCAATTGCAGCATTAACATCAACAGGCGAACCTTGAATGTGTTCAATTACTTCTTTAACTAGACGAAAATGTACAGCCTCATCATGGGCTTGTTGTGTTAATAATTGCAATTCAACTGGATCAGTATCAGCTGGTAATTCTGCAATAGCTTGGCTAATTTCAACCATATTCATGCGCTCATTAACCATACGACCAATAAAATGGTCAACTAATTCTTCTTGACTTGGGTTACTGTCAAAGTATGCTTTTACATTAATTTGGCTAGCTTTAAATAATGCAGCGTTCTCTTGTTTGATTTTTGCAACAAACTCTTTTCCTGTTAACATATATTATCTCCTTGATAATTACACTATAATACAAAATTTTTGTATTTTTATAATATTATTTATCACATACGGAAAATCATTAATGAATACTAGAATTTTTAATCTAATTATAAAAAATTTAGAACAATCCTTCAATTTACCAAAATATAACAATACAAGACTTGAATTAAATTCAAAAAGTGTTATAAACGAATTACCATGGACTCTTGCAAGATATCTTAAATTTCAAAATACAATTAAACAAGAGTTAAATTTTGATACAGTAGATGTTAATGGCACGATTGACACAGTTGTAAATGCATTAGATGCTCGATATTTAAATAGATTTTTTGGTGAAATATGGAAACCAAAAACTGAAGCATACACATACAGCGGTTGGAATCTAGTTGATGAAATTAATAACCAACAGCCTAATGCAGTGTTAGACGTTGGTTGTGGATATCATCCATTTAAAGGAAGAATACACAATTTAATAGGTATCGATCCGTATAATAATTGTGCTGAATATATGGTTGATATTTTAGACTTTAATATTACAGAATTGTTATTTGATCATATACTTGTTTTAGGATCGTTAAATTTTAATTCGCACGATGATATTGATCAAAGATTTTCAAAAATTGTGTCGTTGCTTGCTCCAAATGGCAAAATTTATATTAGAGCAAATCCAGGTATATTACATCCAAATGGACCATACGTAGATATTTTTGCATGGTCATTTGAAATTGCATATAATTTTGCAAAGCAATATAATCTTTCATTAGAAACATTTAAAAAAGATAATAATAATCGATTATTTTTTGTTTATTTAAAAAAATAAAGATAGATTAATCCAGGAATTATAATAAAAAACTGTGGAATAAAATTGAATAGTAATGCAGGTTCTTTCCATCTGTATCCTACATATATCCATCCACTAGCACCAATCATTTGTAGTATGCTATTCCACGGAGTAAGTCCTAATACATGAAAAATCATAGCAGTTAGAATAGTAGCTGCACTTGCGTATTTGATATACCAGACGTGATCTCTCATTTTACAATTGCTACTAATATATCTGGCCAAGTTTGTGTAAACTCTACTGTTTGATTAAACTGTTTACTAAGCCACTGAGGTGTAAAATATTCCCATGTTACATTATGCTTATATCCAAATTCTAAGATATTATTATTTTGTATAGTAATCTCTGCTAGCATTTTAGCGTGATTTTTATACCAACTATAATTAGGATAACTAATTTGAAATCCCCCTGCTTCAAACCACCATGCATAACTACTTGCATCGGGTCGATATACTAACATAATCCAATCATTAGGATACACTTCTTTAATACTATCTAATTTATACGCCCAATCATGACTTTTAATAAGTCTAGTTCCGCCCGGAGTTAACCAAGCGGAATCTAAATAATTAGGATCATCTAAACATGAATCATATTCCATTTCTTTTCCAAAATACGCACCAACGTGACCACTAAATGCATGATGCGTATATTGTTTATCTACAGATCTATCCGATGTGTTAAAGCTAGTAATACTATCTTCAATAGTACGTGCTATACCACTCCATCTACTACCTGGCACACCTGTAAAAAATATGCGTTTATTGTTTAGATAATAATTTTCCAATTTCAGGTAACCATAAGTATTTTAAATCTGATTTTCTTAAAGTGTCTAATGCTTCTTTAACTGTTTCGACTAGTGGATCACCTGCTAGATTAAAGCTAGTATTAAACAAGATTGGAATATCTTTAATTTTATCAAACTCACTAATTAATTCGTAATAATGTTTATTTTGTTTAGATGTTACAGTTTGAATTCTGCAAGTCCCGTCAACATGTGTAATTGCAGGAATAAGACTTTGTTTATCTTCTAATACATTTACAGCATACATCATAAATGGGCTATCAGTTCTTGATCTAAAATCAAACCAATCATTTGCTTTTTCAGCTAATACTGTTCCTGCAAATGGTCTAAACCATTCTCTATGTTTAACTTCATTTACTATATCTTTACCATTAACAACTGATGGATCAAACAAAATACTTCTGTTACCTAGTGCGCGAGGACCAGCTTCTGATCTACCTTGATATAAACATACAATATGTTCATCTGCAATCAATTTTGCAATATCTGCTGCAGTTGTGTTAGTTACATCAAAGTCAGTAAAATCAATGTCTGTATAATTTGCAGAATTATCAGGTCCAATATACAAACTAGTTAACGGTGCTTTAACGCTGTCCTGTGTCATTGTTCTGTATACATGCTGGCATGCACCCATTACATTACCGCCGTCGTGACTTACAGGCTCATGATAAAATTCAACATCTGGAAACTCTTTTAAGAATTCATAGTTTGCAACACAATTTAATACAAAACCACCTGCCATTACAATTTGTTTTTTACCAGTGATCTCAATCGTTTTTCTAATAAGATTGCTAACTCGTTCTTCGGCTGATTTTTGCACTGCATACGCCAAGTCTTTTCTAAAATCATCAATTAAATTTGGATCAGTATGCCACGATGTGTCACCTTCATGTTCTTTTAACTCTGGATTTAAATCACATCTAATAACGTTACCTGCAGGAAATTTAGGTTTAATTAAGTTTCTATTACTAAATCTGCCTTCGTGTATTTTAATAGAGTCATTTGGCTTGCCATATGGTGCAATACCCATAGTTTTCCCAGCTTCAATAGCATGAAATCCTAAGTATTGTGTAACTGCTTCGTATGTTTTTGTAATGCCGTGTCCGTCTGAAATTTCTATTTCACAGTCGTCGTCTTGTAACGACAGACTATCTACAAGATTAGTGCCATAGTTTACTAAATGCTTCTTGATGCCTGCAGGATACGACAATGACCAAATTGATTCTACTTCCCATGTATCATGTTGTATTTGTTCAAAATCTGGAATATTAATTCCGCTACCGGCTCCATCAATCACTATTGCAGCAGCATCATCAAACCCTGAATTATAAAACGCAGTTACTGCATGAGTCATATGATGATCATCACCTAATTTGATAGTTTCTACAGGAATTCCAGGTTGTTTTTTTCTAACTAAACACGTATATGCATCTTCAGCAGTCCACGGTACTTTCCCAAATGCATTTCTAGTGCCGCATAATATAACGAAATCAATATGATCAGTATATTCAAATGCTTTTTCAATACCTAAAAACGGATTACCGTCGTATTTTAACCGACTTAATCGATCTTCTTCAATATAAAAGATTAATTTACTATCTTTATATAATGCTGCTGACCCATTATGGCCAACATTAATTCCTAATAACCACATGTATTATCCTTTTGTTGTTTTCTTAATATGTGCTTTGATATTTTCAATTACAGATTTAAGCTCTTCTTTGCTAAAATCCATAATTGTATCATTCATTCTATCAGCTTCTTCTGAAGCAAATCCCGCAATCCTAATTGGACTATATTGGCGAACTGCATCTTTTTTCTCAATAATATTAAAATGTTCCGGATAGGTAATATTAATAGGGAACGTACTTCCACATACAATTGTACCCGGTTTATTAAACGAATATGCGATATGTTGACCTACGCTATCACACCCAATAAAATAATCAGTTGCTTCAATTATTGCAGCCCAAATACGCAATGACATTTGTTGGTCAGGTTGAAATATTGGAAGATTAACTACATTTAACTTATGTTCACCCATATACATAATGTTATAATCTTTTGATAATTCTGCAACTAATTCCATAAATGTCGATTGTTCTAAACTACGAGAACTTTGATCATAAACAATACTGCTGTTACTTAAACTACTTGATCTTCCAAATGGCTGTATTACAATAGTTTTTTCTTTTTTGTGCTGTTGAACCACCTGACCAATGATCTCTAATGCCATCATTTCTTCTGATTTATTTAAGATTAGTGTAGGTTGAACATTTTTGTTAATTCTTTCACCAATAATTTCCCACCAAAAACTTTGTTGAAGACTAGATCTCTGATTATAGTATTCGTAGTCGCGATATGGTTCAGGGCTAACACATTGGTTATCCTTAATTAGATTTTCAAAAAGTCCTTTGTGATTAACATCCCATGCAACATGTTGCAGTATTGGATGGCCCATATAAAATTCCATACCGCCTTCGCATATAATGCCGCCTAACTCACTACGACGGTGGCTTTCTTCTAATGCAGGAATGCTAGCAAGTACGCGTCCGGCACCGCCGTTAATAAAAAATATTTTCTTCATGTTATCCTTTTAATATGCTTAGTTAATTTTATTTATAATCTCATATCTTATTATACAGTACTATTGAATGCGTGTCAATCAGTAAATTTTCATTTTAATTGTTCCTTATCAGTAATAATAGCTATATACTGTATTACTAGATTTTTGTGAGGAAAATATGAAAAAAATTATAAATGCGTTTGCCGTGCCTGTGTTAGAAGCAATTATACCTGACGCTAGCACTTTAAATAAATCATTACATCTTAAAATACAAACATTGTTTGATACAATTGATGATAAACGATTACTTAGTCACTATTGGCATAGTAATATTTTAACAGATATTGCAGCAGATGTTGGCTATAGTTCATTCAATCACGGAAATCTTATTGACAATGAAAATTTTAATGATTTTTTTACCGCAATTTCTCCAATAATTACAGATTTTTTTAATCAATTAGACTTTAATCAAACTTGGAATTTTACAAATGCATGGGCCAATGTTTATCCGCATGGTTCATTTGTCCCTCATCACAATCACGGTACTGCACATTGGAGCGGTAGTTATTATGTAAATGCTGCTGAAAATTGCGGTGATTTAATCTTGTTAGATCCTAAAGAATATGCGTTAAGTAACGAACCATCGTTTACTAAGTGGCGAGGAAATATGACATTTCCTATTAGTGTAGTTCCTGGCAAATTAGTAATTTTTCCCGGATACTTAAAACACGAAACTAACCCTAATTTATCGTTGGAAGATAGAGTTATTATTAGTTTTAATATTTTATGCCAGTAACTAATATTTTTTTTAATCCAATTTTTCCACAAGTGCTAGAAACACAATTGTTGTTAGATTTAGATGTAAAAGCACGTATGATTGATACAGTGATATCGCAAAAAGATACAGCAAATTACCATGGCGGATATACTTTTCATATACAGGATAATTTTGGTGATTTTAAGATACTCTATAATTTCTTTTTTGATACTGTTACAACTTTATTTGGGAATGTAAAATTATCTCCAATACATAAAACATGGTGTTGGGCTAATGTCTACAATACAGAAACTTTTAGAACTAATGCACATAATCATATTAGAACTAGTTCTATTAACGCAATATACTATTTAACAATGCCAAAAGATATTAATAGTACCGAAGGGGGTTTGAATTTGTACACTACTAACTCAGAAGTTATCCAATTTCAACCTGACGAAGGTGATTTATTAATTATGCCAAATCACACAGTACACGAGCCGTTATTTCATAGTAGTTTCAATTATAGAATTGCTATCAACATGGAAATGTGCATTGAACCCAGCGTAAATAACTACTTTACAGAAGAAAAAATATATGCAAATGCAAAACCAAAGTTATGAACAAATTGTAGTAATTAGTAAAACATTACTAGATAATGCACAATGTAATCAACTAATTGATAAACATGATACTATACAATTAGAAAATGTAGTACAACAGACACATAGAAACGTTCGGATTGCAAACATTGATATTACAGATATTCCGTTTTTAATAGATAGTCTTAAGTTTATTAACAGCAATCATTTTAAATTTGATTTAGATTTTAACTATATCGATTGTTTTTTTGGTAGGTATGATACAGGCATGCACTACAACAGTATGCACATGGATTGTATACCCGGAGATGTTCAACGTAAATTATCGTTTTCATTATTACTAAACGATAACTTTCAAGGAGGAGAATTTGTAACACTAACTGATTCAACTGTAAACTGCCAGTCTGGAAAATTGTTAATTTTTCCTTCTTTTTTACCGCACAAAGTATCAGTTGTTGAAGAAGGTTCGAGGTATGCTATCTTTGGGTGGGTGGGTGGTCCTAACTTTAAGTAATATTCTGCATCGTTAATTTACTTAGATACAAGTTTGCATAATTATTAGCAGTTTGTATATCATAATGATGGCGATCTCTTGCAAAATCAACTTGTGGCTGTTCAGGAAAAAAGGTAATATCGTGTGTTGTTAGTTTATTGTATATAAATTCTGCATCATCAGTTCTTGCAAATTTAGGAATAAATGAATGTACTATTTGAGTAAACGGATGATTATCGATATTAAGTATGTTGTTTATACAATTTTGTTTATCTAATTCCTGCATATCTGCAAACTGTTCTCGACCGCCTTTGGGCTTAATAAAATGAATTTTTCGATCCTCGTCGATCAACGAGGTATCTGTGCTTTCTCTTCGATGACAATAACTCCATTGTATTAAAATAATTTTTGGACTAAAATTATTAATAATAGCGTGTACACGTCTCGCAATCCAATCATTACTAGCTCCATTCATACTAACGTTTACTGTTCTTTTTCCTGTTTGTTCTCCTACAAGATTGACCCAAGTTTCGTTGTACGGTTGGCCAAGTCCTACTGTAAAACTGTCACCTACACACCAAATAACATCAGTTAAATCCAAAGGCCATTCTTCATCTCGATAACCAAAACTATTATACACATACAGAATACTTTTTTCATACATTTTATAATGTATAACGTCTCTACAATGCTCTAAACTGTCAATACCGCAGGTTGCGTCAAACTCGTTTGCAGTAGTAGTTAATATAAATTCGTTAAATACATTCATTTATGATTATACCAAGTTTCTAATTCAGTTAATGCAGTGTTACCTAACTTTTCTAAGGATAAAAACTTTCCTATCGAAGATTTATTGCTCCAATCATTATACGTATTCAAACATTCTTTAAAATTCTTTACTAATAGTGATTTTTCTGCTAGCGTTTGTAACTTAATAGGCATCCCTGCAATTAAAGTTCTGTCGTCTACTAAATTATATATTGTTTTATAGGTATTTAAATAATTTGTTGAATTTGTAGTTAAGAACTCTTGATGAGCTACACTTAGTCCAGGTCGTGTCATTAGTTGATTCATATTCATTGATAATAATGGCCGGTGAATAGTATTTGAATTTTCTAAAAGAAGAGTGGATGGAACCTCTGTAGAAAAACCGCTCATATCACTGATAAGATAATGGCATGCGTTCCAATCTTTCCAAGAAATGCCATAATGATCTGCCCAACTTACGCGGTGATGGTTGATTGGAAATATGTCAAGATTGTCTACGTAAGACTCAAGATCTATTACATCTTTTTCATAATTAAATATTGAATTTATTGCAAAGTGATTATCAGTCCATTTTAGATAATTTACATATTTGTCTAGATAATTTTTAAATACTTCTTGATCTATAGTAATTTTCCGTTGGTATAAATCCTTAAATACACTAATTTTTTCTTGATGGTCATACACGTTTAAATGTTTTGAAAACGCAGCTATACACCAACTTAAAGCATGTTCGAACAAATTTTGTCTACGGGCACTAATTATAAAAAAATTGTCATTAATATATTGATAAAAACTTAGTTGATCTTTTAATAAATCTTGTCTATTTAAAATATGATATTGTGCTAATCTTGATACTTTGTAATGGTCTACACTACTTAATAATTGTGTTATTTCTTCAAGTGTTTGATGGTATCCCCAATTAGATTTTTCAGGTTTTCCTAATACTTGTTGGTTATATTTTGTTGAATGATATGATTCAATTCCGTTAGTGAGTTCGTGTAAATTAATAACTGGGTGTTGATAGTCATATTGTTGCATAGTTACTGTAATATACTTTTGCAGTAAACTTGATCCTACTCTGTCGGGTGTTAATATTATAATATTCATGTTATGTTTCTGGCATAGTTGGTTGAATTATTCGATATAATTCTAATTCATTTACTAGTTGTTGTTTTATCTGCATAGTCCATTCTGCTTGTAAAAAATTTTCAATAGCATCAATTAAGTGGTTAGCATTAGCATATTTTATATATTGATCATATTCTATAGTTAGCACTCGACTTGCAAACTTTTCTAATATTGCACTTTTTATGTTTGAAAGTTCTATTAGACTAGATATCCATTTTAAATTAGTAAGTGCCGTTAGATCAATATTTTCTAAATAAGTCTGTTCAATATCAAAATTTTTGCAGTAATCATTACATATTTTTTCAAAATATATTAAATTTCCTTTTAATACTTTATGAATAAAATTAAATGTGCATAACGGAATGTGTTCATCTTTAATTTCAATCTGTATTACTTTACTATTAGGAAATGCTTCTAAAAATATGTTAATATCTTGGCAATGAATAGATATAGTATGGATTATTTTTTCTTCTTTGTAAGGATTGCTAATTAATGTATTTCTAAGGTATTCTATTTTATCAGTCTGAGACATAGTCGATTCAGTCTGATATAAAATAGATTGATACGTGTCGTCTAATGAAATTGTACAAAAGTTGTTTAACGAAGTAATTTTAGTATTAGCATGCCCTGACCCTATCGCATTCTGTTTAATAGCCTCAGTCGGATTAAATGCTGTATAAAGTAATGATGTTAAAAACCAACCGCCTGCACCGACTGGGTATTGTACAAATAATATTGGAGTTGGTAAATTAAAAAGTTGTGTCATATTGTATTTAACTATAAACTTTATCAACTCAAGTAAAAAGGCGATTAGTTCGCCTTTTTACAGAATGATTTACTTTTATGGTCTAGCAAATAAAGGAACCCATTTTTCAGGAATAATTAATTCTAGATCAGGCCCTTCTGCAATATATGTAGTTGGTCCTGTTGGTCCTGTTGCTGTAATACTAAGTTCAAGAGCTTGTGGAGTAGTGGTCTTTTGAAAAGTTTCTTTAAAATTTGGCCCTTTTGACAACATCATGGTTCCATTTTCTGTAGTCAACTCTACTATATCAACAGGTGTTGCAGGATCGCATATTTTGAATTTTTTTGAATCAGTTACAGACTTCACAACATACATTTTATGTTTCTCAACACCACCTAATGAGCCCATGAACGTTACTTGGTCGCCAACTGCTAACCATTCTGTTGTGCCGCAGGTAAATTCATTAGTAGTGCTATTAGTTGCTGTAACAGTTGTAGAATACACAGTATCACTAATTGTGATACTCCACGAATCGTATACACCCGACACACACGAATCAACGTTAATGATGAACGTTTCGCTCATCGGATCGTCGCTAGGTGCATAATTTATACAGCAAGTTGGTGGCCCTGGTAGCAACGGTAGATTTTCAGCTGCCAATTCTTCCATCCATTGCCCGCCGCTGATCCATTCATCATTTTTGAATTTCCAACCCACATTAACGTGATCAGGAATTTCTTCCCAATACCCCGGTATATCATTTTTTGCAATGGCATCGGGATGCCACAACCCTGCTGGATTCTCATCATGCGTTTGCATAATTTCATTGTTTACTATTTTTGCCCAAATCATTTAATTCTCCTAATTATCAATTTATGGATTTTTCCAATATATAACTGCCATGCCGGTTCCGGCAGTGCTGGCCAGTTCGTCTAATTTGCAGGGCGGAAATGCCAGTGGAGTTCCACCACCGTTACAAGTGTCGTAGCTGCCGCCATAACATACACACAGCAAGTAACACCTCACCATACCAGCGCCTCCGCCTTTACCTGCACGGCTGGCCATCCACATGATATCAACGCCGCCAGCACCACCTAGTGTGCCTGCACAATGAGTAATGTAAGGAAACAGTTGGTCCTGCATACGGTCTGCACAACACATCCTGTTATTAGTACCCAAACAACATAATAAAATCCAATTTATACCCGGATTACAAGCAGCACCGTTCATGCAGTTTGGTATGTTCATACTTGTTGGTTCGCAACAGAAATAGGCAACTCCGCCTGTTCCTGCACCTTCTCCAGCATTATGCCACGCGTTCATTGCTAGTCTGCCGCCTTGATTCCACAGGCTGCAGTTACGATAACATTGTGTATCTTCAAGACCGTTGCCTTGACTGCCGCTACCGCACATGCTGTGAATATCATGCCATTCGTAACGTTTAGGTTGTGGGCCATGCTCTTGCCAAAAACTTCGGTTAGGCATGCATCCGGAATTAAACCAAGTCCATCTAGTATCACGTCCTTCTTCGTTGTCGTAGCCGCCCCATCCGCCTGCTCCGTAGTGAAACTGTCCAGATACGCACATGCCTCTAAAACCAATAGTGCGGCCGTGGCAAGTATCACAACGCTGATATTTGGTTCCTCCGCCGCCGCTGGTTCCTGACATAGCACAACTCTTTCTACCGCCTGGATAGAACTGGCCACATTTCTCAGGTGTACATATACAATCGCACGAGCTACTCGTGGCGCCTTTTCTACAAATATATCCAATGCCACCGCCACCGCCGGCGACTGAACCAAAACCAGCGCCAGACATCTGATCATCATGATTTGCACCACTGCCCATGCCGCCACATGACCAGATCCATGATCCTGCTGAACCGCCGCCTGGTGCTTTTCCGCTACAGTAGCCAGGATAATTTTGAGGGTTGTATGTGATGCCATAGCCTGAATAAATTAAACAATAGCCACAACAAGATGTGCCTAAAAAACAATTTCCAACTCCGCAATAATAGCCACTGTATGCACAGCCAGCTGCGCCGCCTATGCTGTTCCAATCTCCACCGGTAGCAATGCCCGGATTGCAACATACAGCACCGCCTGCTGTGAGTGTTCTAGCAACAGCACTGCTGTTGGTGTATGCTATGGCAGTATCCTGAGATTGGCGACCCACTACAATGGTTACTGTGCATCCTGATGCTATAGTGTCTACTCTTTCTACATAGCCGCCGCCCGCGCCTGCATAGTTAGTAGTAGTACTAGCAGAATACGAAGCTTTGCCACCGCCGCCTACTGCAATTGTACGTATACATGTTACACCTGCAGGTACTGTAAATGTATAACTTCCCGGTGTGTCAACCATTATTCTATTTTGCCAGCAACTGTTATTATCCTGTGAGTACTTTTGTCCAGAAACTTGATAACAAGTTGTATTTACAATAGTACTACAAGTGTTTGATTGTGCTGACCCTGTACTAATATATCTTCCCATATTATGATTCCCTGTAATATATAATTGCCATGCCGGTTCCTGCGTTGCTTACCATTTGGTCTAGTAAACATGGCGGGAATGCTAACGGTGTACTTGCAACCTGGTTACAACAATTAAATGCACCGCCGTGACATATACATAAAATTTGATGTTTAGCTTGTCCACCGCCACCGCCTTTGCCGGCTTTGCTGGTGTATCCGCAAATACCCACACCGCCGCTGCCGCCTAATGTACCTGCACAGGTAATAAACTGTGGGAATAATCCGTCGGGCATGAGCCATGCTTGATCACATTGGCTGCAACATCCTAATTGGCAAATTTTCTGCCAATTTGTCATGTTAATACCATCTCCCGTCATTCCTATGCCAAGATCACTTATGCCGTCAGCGTCGCATAGCCTCAATGAAAATCCGCCAGTTCCGGCTCCTTCTCCTGCATTTCTTGGGCGAGGAGTTGAAATATAACTATAGGGATAACACCCTATGCAAGCTAACAAACCAGTACCTGGCGAGCCATTGCCGCATATGTTTTGTATATCCCACTGTTCGCAATTTAATACGCACAAGCGGATTGGAGCCGCACACGCACATCTTGGTTGGCTATGTTCGCCACCGCAACGAACGCCAAATGGATACACACACGCTCCCGACCAGCCCCACTCAAATTCCCATCCATATGTACTGCTGTTGTCTGGGCCTCCTGGGCCTCCATCTCCGGATTTCCAATAACCACCGTCACATTGTTGCATAGTACTGCGGCATGAGATGTTACAACGAGATGATGATCCGCCACCGCCTTGATTGCTGGTAGGATACGGATAGCAAGGATATGTTCCGCTGCAACAGTATTGGGACAAACATATGCAGGCACAGCAAGAGTAATGCCATACTACTTGGCACACAGTGTCTCCAATACCAGCACCGCCTCCGGTAGTTGCGGAGTGTAAGTAACTGCAAACACAACTAGAACAGCCGCCGCTGATATTTCTTGGAGATCCGGCTGAAGCACCGCCCACAAAACCAGGGGTGGAGCCACCGCAAGTTCCGTTTGGATTACATATATGAACTATGCAGTAACCGCAGCAGTTAGCAAAACATGTGTAGTAACATTGGTAGCTGCCGTCACTAGAGAAACAATTGCCGCCGGTACAGCCGCCCTTGCTGTTCCAATCGCCGCCAGATGCAGTACCTGAAACACATCCAGATGCTCCGCCTGCTGTGTGAACAGCTACACCGTTACAAGCAAGTGTGGTGTCTTGTTCTTGACTACCAACTACTAGAGTCAACACTGTTGACCCGCCTGATGATGTCATACATTTTTCACTGTATGCTCCGCCGGAACCAGCTGTTGAACAACAACCCTGACTGCCGCCTGCAAAACATTTTGGTTTACCGCCTCCGCCAACTAATACGGTCCTGACACAAACTGCATTGGTTGGTGCAGTCCAGGTATAACTACCAGGGCGATCATATACTACTTTATATTGCCAACATTGCTTACCATCGTAATAAGCCTTTGCACCTGTTACGCTAGGAGCAGCCTTTTCTGCGATAACTGTTGTTACGGTTATTGGGACAAATCTTCCCATATTATTCTCCCATTAAACTGTGCTTGTTTCAATACCGTATACTACAGCATTGACACTAGTAGTACTTGAATATACTACTAAGTATTTGTTTGTTGCATCTAACACTAAACCAGTACGTTCTAACACAGAGTTAGCAGGAATAGTAACACCGTATTCAAGAAATGCGTTATCTGCCGGGGCAGTATTACCTGCCGCTGATGTTGTTGTTAGTGCTACACGAACTGTAACTGGTGTTGCGTTTCTGTTACAAATTGTCAGTGATGCAACTGTAAATGTTGTAGCAGGGCAAGTATACACGTTAGTGTATGTTTGTGCCGCTAATTCTGCTACGCCTAATCTTCCTGATGCCATGTTTATTTATTCTCCATTTTATGTTAAAAAGTATGCTAATGCCATCGGTGATCCATCAACGCCGCCAATAAAATAAAGTTTATTTGTTACGTTAATTTGAACACCTGTTGTAGTTGAAATTGTATTACCTGAAAGGTAAAGAACCCCTGCAGTTAATGTATTTACGTTCAATGAGCTACCGCCGCCACCTATTTGGCTTGAAATATATGCTTTAATAGCTTTTTGCGTAGGTACAACATTATCACTGTTAAGCGTAAAGTACGGATCAGTTGAGAACGAAGTAACAGTAGCACTTGTTCCGCCTAATGTTACTGCACCTAATGTTAACTGATTTAATCCTGCAATGTTAAATGCATCTGCGTTTAATGTTGCAACACCAGTTGATTGTTGTACAGTAAATAAGTTACCAACGTTAAAATTACCGTCTTGATCAGTACTTGTAAAGAACACCCGTCCGCCGCCATATTGAACAGTTTGTTTTGTTGCATCTACTGCGAATGCTGGTGTATTTGGGTAATTAGTATTTGTAATATTACCAGTACCAATGTTTAAGAAATCATGTCCTGTTAATCGTACTTGACTGTATTTAATACGCAGTGTAGTTGCCACTACATGCGTAGGTGCAAGTGAAATTGTCATACTTGGACTAATTTGCAATGTTGCATTATATGGTGCAATCCCAGAACCCGAACTTAGATAATTGTTAACTGCTACAACTTTATACACTGTTGAGTTACCTGTAAATACTACGTTAGCCCCAGCAATTGGTTGGCTTGTTAATCCTGATACATTAACATAGTTTCCTATCTGATAAGTATCTGCATATCCATTACCGGTTACAGTTGCACTTGCAGTTGCAAATTGGGTACCTCTATTAATAAAGGTTGGATTAGCTAGCGCACCTACACCTGTTCTAACCGTATATGTAAATGCACTAGTAGCATTTGGATCAGTGATAGTCAAAGTTGGTGTTGAACCATAACTACTTCCTGGTTCAATGATTCTAAATTCACTAATTGCACCAGTTGATACTTTTACACGACCTCTAGCAGTTGCACCTAATGTTAATGTATACATTCCACTCGTAGATGATTGAGGTAAAATTACCCAAGTTGGAGTGTTATTTGGATTACCAAAAGCAAGTGAGGTGTTTGTTAACGATGCTAGTGTTCTAGATGTCCAAAAAATACCGTCTTCTGAGGTTAACATTCCGCCACCGGAATTTGCTATTACAACAAATAAACCTTGTGCATATTTAACTCTGTACCATTGTCCGGATGGTAATGTTACTGGATACCATGTAATACCGTCTAATGAATAAGCTGCTGCAGTACCGCTCGAAATTGCCACAAATTTACCATTACCGTATGTAACACTTGCCCACGAAGTACTTGTTGGCAATATTGTCGCAGTCCACGTTGTTCCGTCATTTGTTGAATACGATGCTTGTGTTGACGGTGCACCAGCTACAGCAACCCATGTTCCTGCTCCGTATGCCATTGCTTGCCAAACACCTATCGCTAATAATCCGCCAGTAGTCCATGTTGCGCCACCGTCGGACGATATGTTCGAAACATATGTTTGATTTAATGCTATAAACTTACCATTCCCGTATGCAACACACGCCCAACTTGTTGCTGAACTTAACGTACCACCTACAGTCCATGATGTTCCGCCATTAGTTGTATATGCAGTATTGTTAGATCCATTTTGTATAGCAACCCAAGTACTAACTCCACTCACAACACCATATGAGATTGCTCTCCAATTTGATGATGCAAGCGTGCCGCCTGCAGTCCATGTTCCGCTTCCTACTGAACTGTATGTACTAGCAGTACTAGATGCTCCGCCTTGTATTGCAACAAATCTGCCACCGGCGCCAAACCCACTATATGTAAAGTTAGTAATTACACCAGATGCGCTGAGAACACTTGTTACAGTAATTGTAATATCATTAGTCGAAGTACCGCCTAAACTAGTACCGGCAATTGTTAATGTATTTCCAACCACATAATTTGTACCGGGCGTTTGTAGTGTTATTGCATAAGCAACACCTGTTCTTACAACGGTAAATGCAGCACTAGATCCAGAACCACCGGTTGCGCTAACTGCAGTATAAGTAGCAATTATGTTACCGTATTCCATGTCGATCCAAGTACTTGATGCAATAGTACTATTACTATACCCTGCATACGCAGGAGAATTGAACACAATTCTAGGTTCGATAATATAACTAGTAGTAACGTCTAATGCTGCAACAGCCGGGGTACCATTAATTGCATGATCCCAACCTGCAGCATGTACTGCCACTGTTTGAGCCGATGTATCTGCATTTATGTCAAACACAGTACCGGCAGCAATTGTACTAATACTAAATTGTGTAGTACTTGAAATAGTGTTAACATAGTACAACGTATTTGCTGAAATATTAGCAAGAGCAGCACCAAAATAAATTGGCATATTTGCTGTTAATGTGCTTGTACTTGCCACAGTAATTAAATCAGAACTTGCAGTTGTTGCAGTTGCAGTCATTCTTGGAAAACTTTCTTTTGCAACTAATGCAAGTTTAGTTCCTGAGTTGTAACTAACAATATATCCACTTTGTCCTGCACCTGTACCACTTAATAGTTGAATTCGCATACCGGTGTAAGCACTGCTAATTGCGCTATCAACTGCAGCGATTGTAATCTGAACAATGTTACCGTTTTGTGCTGTATTTGTAGAAGTTACATAGTTTGCACCAGTAGTTAATACTCTTGTTTCAAATACTGCATTATCTCTAAATTCATTACCTACAGTAACCACACCGTAACCTGAGCCACTAAATGCATAAGTTGCAGTATTATATCCAGTACCTGCATTAGAATATTCAACACGGTAAATTTTATTAACAACATCAGTAACTACGTTAGAAATCAACGCTTGATTAGCACGGTTGTTTACGATTGCAGTTAATGCAGTTTCAGATGAATCAACACCTTCAGCTACTGTACCGTATGACCCATATGAACTATTACCATTTGTTGCACGAATTTTACCACCGTTTTCAGCCAAGTATCCAATGTGAGCATAGTATGAGAACACTGAAACTAATTCAGTTAACGCATTTGAACCTATACACCATGCACCGATGCCATCACTTATAATTTGTGTAAAATCGTTTGCTACAATAGAACGATTACCACCGTTATGTAAAGTACCGTCAATTTTTAAACCAGTGCAAGCAGTTCCAAAAGTTGTTACGTTTTGAATATACGGACTACGTGCTGTAATCCATGTGCGCGTATCAGCAGCACCCCAACCTGGATCTAAACTAACATAAGCACCTGCAGTTGGTCGTTGTGTGCCGTAGCTATTAGCAGCACCTAATGTACCAGTTAGACCTTGAACGGTTACATTGCGCAAACCAGTTGCGTTACGTACATAGAACATATCTTCAAGTACCGAAGTTTGAACACTGCGTCTGTAATAGCGAGCAGCTAATAACGTTCTGTAGTTACCAACATACACTAAGTCATATTTCATTGCATCTATTAATTCTCTAACATCACGCGCACACATTGTAGAATCATATGATAATTTTACAGTAAACGACATTGCTGATGTAGTACCCCAAGTTAACGCAGTACCGCCCGATGTTGCTGCAACAGTAAGAACATTTCCACTTGAAGTTTTAACATAATACACAGTTCCAACTACAATGTTAGATGCACCTATAGTACCACTGAACACAACTGGCATACCAACTGTAAAGTTAGTTGAACTTGCAACAGTAATATTAGCGCCAGAGGTTGCTGATACACTTGTACTATACGTAACATTAGTGTATGCAACTGCTTCTTGAGCTAGAAATTCTTTGTTTGCTTCTAGTATCTCGACTGCATTATAATTTGCTTGAGTTGCAGTTGGTGCTACGGTACCGGTTAACGTTGGTGCAGACCCGCTACTGTTAATATAGAAATTAATATAATCTTTATAATTAGTGAATAACGTAGTAAGTGTACTTGCTGAAATTGAACTTGCTGGACGAGTAGCTACTTGAGTTGCTGTATTTCCTGCTGAAGCAGACACTGCACCGTTTGTTAATACCGTTGCAATAATAGCACTTAATCTAGTAACTGCTGCTAAACTATAAGTTGTATCAGTTGTTGGAATAGTAGTGCTTCTTGGTCTAATGTTAGAAGACCGTAATTCGTCACCTACGATAGCAGTGTTTGCCGGAATAATAATTGGCAATGTTTCATAGTAAATACCAGTTTTAACAAAGATTGTATAAGTTGTATTAACAACTGCCGGAATGTTTGTACTAACACCTGTAGTAATCGCATCAGTTACAATTTTTACTAAGTTTGTAACAATAGTAGTAACACCAGATTCTAATGTTTTAGTTGAATCAGACACTCGCGTAACTGTACTTTGGTATGTTGTACTAGGCGCAGTGTTTGCAATAACTGCATTAACAACTGCAACCATTTGATTATATCCAGCAACATCTTGTGTTTTTTGGGTATTGAGTAAAGTGTATGACGCTAGTAAATAAGCATTTGCTGCTGCTACTGAACGTGCATTACCACCGTGTGATAAATCATATACTAACGCATCTACAATATAGCCAATGTCTCGTTCGCAAGTTGCTGCAACATAAGTAAACCCAACAAACGGTGCAATATTGTTTGTAATTTGATATGCAATCCAAGCAATAACTTCTTTCTGTATGTAACTTCTATTTCTTGCAAGTAAGTAAGATCCGTTTGGAGTTAACGAACCTCTTTCAACTTGTTCAGTTGCATAGCGAACAGTTTGCCATGGACGATCTAATGTAACACCGTAATCAGGTGAAGGATTGTTAACGCCCGACGGTGCAACATAATATACTTGATCAATAATGCCATAGTAACTCCATGTCGGAATTAATCCTGCAGAAACTTTTAATACTTGACCTGCAGTGCCAATCGGTAATCTAGTTGGTCCAGATGCAGCCATGTACGGAATATCACCAGTGGTTGTTAACACTGATATTGTTGCACCTGCTGCAACTATGTTCCAGTATGTTGCAACGGTATCGTTGTCTGGTCGATTACCGGTTGCACTAGTATGAGCTAAAATACAAATGTAACTGTTTGGTCCAAAACTTACAGTATCACCTGCAACATATCCAATTGTAGTTGCCCATGTTGCTGCAATTCCAGTATATGTAATTGAAGCAATTGCACTTCCTGAAATAGTAGCAACTGTAATTACAATATCGTTAAATGGAGTTATTCCGCCTACATTTGAACCTAAAATTTTAATTGTATTAGTAGCAGCGTATCCTGTTCCAACTGCGTTTACGGTAACCGTGTATGCAGTACCAACAGTAGACACGTTAAAGGTAGCAGTTGTACCGGTACCTACAATGTTCGTTCCTGCTAGTGCAGTGTATGATTTGGCAGTATTGTTCCATTTAACACCTTGGTTCAATCTTGACCAATATGTTAAATTTGGTGGTGTATTTGAACCACTTGATGTATGATCTAAAATTGCAACATAGGTATAACCACCAAGACGAATTACATTACCTACTAAGTATGACGTAGCAGTTGTCCAATCACCAATTAATGTAAATCCAGTTGTAAATAATCCCCAGTTTGCAGTGCTTGTAGATGGTGTTTGATTTGTATTATTAGTTTTACTAATATATGAATAACCACCGTATCCAACAATGTCCCCCGGTTGATAAGTAGTTACATTTGACCATGTATTTTCAAAGGTCAACGCTTCTACAAATCTTGCCCAGTTTGCTTCTGCAAATGTAGCAGATGATGTGTGAAATGTTGTACAAATCCAAACATCTGCACCAAAGTTTACTAAGTCGTTAACTTTGTAACGCACTGAACTTCCGCTCCATTGGCCTAAATAATCAATACCTTTGTGGAAAATATCCCAATATCCAATATTATTTTCTAAACCGAGTGTTGCAGTTGCGGCAGAAGTATGACCAGTATTACAAACATACACAATACCACCGTATTTTACAACATCGTTAATTTTATATTTTGTTGAAATTGCCCAAGAAGTTTGCCAGTTAAATCCAGTAGCATACACATCCCAGTTTACACTATTAGCTTCTAATCCTAACGTCGCAGTTGCAGCAGACGTGTGGGTAGTTATACAGATATATAGTTTACCTCCATATTTTACAACATCATTTAATCTATAATATGTGTTAATTGCCCAATCTGACATCCATGCAGTACCATCTGAAACTTGATTCCAATATGTTGGTACATTTGTTCTATCAGTAGTAAAATCTGCAGAACTAGTATGTCCAATAACACAAACATACGTTTTCCCACCATTTCGTATGATGTCATCTTTTAAATACGTCGTAGAAGATGCCCATGCACCTTTCCATATAAACCGTATTCTACCTAATTTAAATTCAGCCATTTAATGCTCCAAAATCTTTTATACATCTATTTATGTGTTTTTACGCCAATTATCTTCTATTAATACTAATTTTAAAATATGCTAATGCCATCATAACACCGTCTACGCCTTTAGTTATGTTCATCTTGTTATTAACTTTAATAGTTGTGCCTGCAGATGAAAATATACCAAACGGTCCTACGCCAACCGTACCAGCAACCAATTTTGAAGTTTGTGCGTTTGACCCACCGTTACTAATCTGATTTGCCATATATAATTTAATTGCCCGTTGGGTCGGCACAATGTTATCACTATTTGCAACAAAATATTGATCTGTTGAGAATTGTGTAATTGTTACTGTGTTTTGTCCAACTTGTACACCACCTAATGTGATCTGATTAAGCCCTGACAGATTAAATAAATCTGCAGATATAGTTACTGAACCAGTTGCTTGTTGCACACCAAATAAATTACCAACTTTAAAGTTTCCATCTTCATCAGTTGAAGTTACAAACACCCGACCTAAATTATTTTCTGAAATTTGATTGTAAGATTTTTTACTAGTAACATCAACATCTGGATAGTTTGTAGTAGTCTTATTTCCGGTGCCTATCATTAAATAATCATGTCCGGTTAACCGTACTTGACTGTACTTTTGCCTAATTGAAATTGCAGTACCGTGTGGGAATGTATTTGATCTAGTAATACTTGGACTAATCTGTAAGTAATAACTTCCACTAGTTAAATTTGTAATATTAACAATTTTATATTGAGTTTGATTAGTTCCGATTGTTAAACTCGAACCTAAACTTGGTGCATATGATAAACTACTAACCGTTAAATATTTTGAAATTTGATAGATATCAGCGTAACCTGCACCACCTGAAATTGTACATACAGTAGTTGATGTTTGATAATTGCTACCTCTATTAGTAAATGTTGGATTAGCTAATACACCGTTACCTACACGACAGTTTACAATTGCAGTTGAAGTTGCATTTGGGTCGGTAATAGTTACTACTGCACCAGGTTCAGTAGTTGCGTAATAATTTGCTGCAATTAATGTTTGGCTAACACTAACAGTATAACGTTTACCTTGGTAATTTGCACTTGCGGGTAACGATTGACTAATATTAATTTGATACCTAATTCCAGTAATACTCAAATCACTCCACGCTCCAGATTGGCTAAGTTGCCAAGTACTATTTGTTCCTGCACCGCTAATGTTTTCAACAATGTATGTCCCAGCCGGGACTGTACTACCAGTTAATACCATACCTGCATATATAATACCAGAGCTCATTGATGCTACTGTTAACGTTGTGCCAGACACTGTGCCAGAAAAGACCGCAGTTTCTGCACTAGTTACGGTTGTACCAGTTGCTATACCTGAATCAGTAAGCACGTATCCAACATTCATAGAACCAGTTAACACTGCAGTTACCGTTAATACAGTACCATTAATAAATCCAGTAAATGAAACATCATTTTGTGCAGTAATAGTAGTATTATTAGCAACATTACCAAGTCCGCCGTATAGAGTCATACCAGTAACAATTGATCCTAAATTTACCGCAGTAACAGATAAAATTGTACTAGTTACACTACCAAAAAATTGTGCAATATTTGTAGTTGTCGAATACCCGCTACCCGGATCCCATATTTTAATTGCGCCTATTTTGCTTGATCCAACAGTTACTCTGCCTAATGCGCGTGTTCCAGATAATCCTGGATTTGAAAAAGTCACACGAGGTTCAATACTATATACAGTTGTTGAATCTAATGCTACTTCAATAGCGGTACCTGGAATTACATGATCCCATCCTGCAACATTAGTACTTTCTGTATAAACAGAAACAGTTTTTGAAAGACTAGCATATGCTTGGATGTAACCATATTGGCCAACACCAGTACCACTAGTGATAATAATACGCATACTTACATAATTTGCTGCAAGATTTTGATCGTTTGATGCAATTACAATTGTAGTAGCAGTGCCGTTTTGAGCCTGATTTCCTGCAGTTAAATAGCCATACCCGCCTGCACTTGAATCAGAACCAATTAGCATTGCTTCGTAAATTGCGCCATTTCTAAAGTTGTTTGCTACTGTTTCAATACCTGTACCAGCGCCTGTAAATGTATAAGTAGGCGGAGATGCAGCTGAATAGTTTTGTCCAGCATTTGAATATTCAAGTATTAACACCTTATTTTGCGCTTGGCCGGCAAATACAGACGCAACTTGTGCAGATTGATTTCTATTATTAACCGTTCCAGTTAATGGTGTTTCAGCAATATCGTATCCTTCAGAAACAGTACCAAATGTACCATATGAACTGTTACCGTTAGTAGCTCGTATTTTGCCACCTGCCTCTGCTAGGTAACCAATGTGTCCATAATATGAAAACACCGATACTAATTCAACAAGTGCATTAGATCCAATACACCATACCCCAATGCCGTCACTTAAGACTTGTGTAAAATCATTTGCAACAATAGAACGATTGCCGCCGTTGTGTAATGTGCCGTCAATTTTTAAACCAGTACAGCCAGTTCCAAATGTAGATACATTCTGTACATATGGTGATTTAGTTGTAATCCAAACACTAGAATCGTTAATGCTGGCGCCTGGATCTAAGCTAACATACGCACCTGCAGTTGGTCGACTAGTTCCGTAGATATTTGCAGCACCTAGTGTTCCGGTAAGTCCAGTTAATGTCATATTTCTAATACCAGTACCGTTTCTTAATAAGAACATGTTTGTTGTTTTGTAATCAATAGCAGGTTGCACCACTGTACTTCTAATTTCGTCACCAACTAATTCTAATCCAGCAGCAACAATAATAGGTAATGTTTCAGTATAAACACCAGTTTTAATAAACAATGTTGCACTCGATACTGCTAATGCTCTAATAAAATCGCAAGCATATTTAATTGTTAAGAATGGATTAGCTAGTGTTGTGCCCGAACTTGCAGTATTTGTACCATTTGGTGCAACAAAATACACATTAGTAATACCGCCAAAATCTCCCCAGTACGGTACAATTCCTAATGTTTTATATAAATTACCATTTGATCCGCGACTAACGGCAGTACTTTTACTAGAATTATATGTCAATGTATCGCCGAGATTCTCAAACGGCTGATTCAAATCACCAGAAATAAATGTTTCCCAGTAGCTACTACCTATTTCAGGATTATTACCAGATGATGCAATATGAGAATTATAACATTTGTATGATGTAGATTTGTAAATTACAACGTCGCCCAAAACATAAGACTGTCCAGACATCCATCTATAATTCCAATACACACCGGGTACTACTAAAGACCAGGATCCTGGATTACTAGCAGGTAATATGTTTAAATTGTCTGCAATGCTTACGTAAACGTAGCCTTTTTGTCTAATTAAATCCCCAACATAGTATTGTGTAATTGATGTCCAGTCTCCACGAATTTTAAATCCTTTAGTAACTAATGTCCAGTCACTTGGATTAGTAGATGGAATAGAGTTAGTGTTGTGTGTAATACTAGTATAGTTATAACCACCGTAACCAATTATATCGCCCGGAATGTAACTTGTTACAGTATCCCAATTATTTCTAAATGTAACACCTGGAATATATATGATCCATTTTGCAGGTTCAAAGGTTGTACTTGATGTATGATATGTAGTACATTTCCAAACATTTGCACCGTACTTTACTATGTCATTTAATTTATATCTAGTAATTGCAGTCCAATCAAATAAATATTCAATACCGCTAGTTACAATTTCCCAGTTAGATTGATTGTTTTCTAATCCTAATGCTACAGTAGAAGAAGAAGTATGGCCAGTAGTACATCGATAGGTAATCCCGCCATATTTAACTACATCATTTAAAATGTATCTAAAATTAGTTGTCCACTGTAACGACCACGAGTCAGTTTTAGTATATGCAGACCAGTAACTATTGCTTGCTTCTAATCCCAATGCGGCAGTAGCAGCAGATGTGTGTTCAGTTACACATAAATAAATGTTACCATTGTACTTTACTAAATCACCGCGGTTATAAAAGGTTGCAATAGTCCAACTACTTTTCCATGCGTACCCATCTAACCACAATGTCCATTTTGGAGCAGCAGTATCTGGTTGTGTTGCAGTATTAATATAGTTTAAGTCTGTGTAAAAATTAGAACTTGCGGTGTGTCCTACTAAACAAACATACGATTTCCCACCGTAACGAACAATGTCGTCTTTGGTATAAAAAATACTAGTTGTCCAATCACCTTTCCAGGTAAATCTAATTTTATCTAATTTAAATTCAGCCATTTCTTACCTCGTTATATTCCACTTGGGTACTGATATTTTGTGTCAGTACGCATTACTAAATTACCAGAACTGTCAACGTAGTAATATATATTTCTGTCATCCCATCGATATTGTTCATAATTTAAATTTGCATAAGTTAAATTATGATATACATCTCTACCTTCAAAAAAATCAACATTTGATTCAAAATCTGGGTAGTTATCTTCGGGATCGCCTTCATTGTTTATTTGTATTGAATCATTTCTGCTTAGTTGATTAACTCTTGCAAAATATAATTCACCGTCGTCTGTTCTGCGCAATGCATATAAATATCCTGCACTATCGCCGATAATATCAGATTTTTCATTACCTAAAAAATAATTACTCATTATAATTCCTTATATTACTTCAGCATAGCTGATTACTGCATCAATACTGTTATCTGTATCACTAACGATTGTCATAATGCAGCTGCCTGCTACTATTAATTTTTCACCATTTGTAATTATTTTAGCACTATTATACGGGCGAATTGTTAAAGACGACACATAACTGCCAACAACGTTTGACGAGTCAGTAATCGTAATACTAACAATAACATCATAGTCTGTTGTATTTGATAAATTACATCCAATTACTGTAAAACTACTAGACGAACTAGGCGACAGTGCGCTAACTGGAGTAGTTCCTATGTTCTTCTTTACTGTTGTTCTTAAAAATGTGGCCATCTGTTATCCAAAAATTAATGCGGATGCTAATCCTATTTCGTTTGCGGCTGTAATTGTAACGCCACCTGTATTACCTGCAACACTACCCCATGTTACTCCGTTAAAAATTTCAACAACCTGATACGACGTATTAAATCGTATCATACCAGTTTCGGGACTTGGTGGACGAGTTAATCCGGTATCACCTGATGGGATAACTATTCCGCCTGACCCTGCAAATTTAACATAACCAGTGCCGCTATTAACAAATTCAGTAACTGCGTTTGATACTACATTTGTTATTGTATCATTAGAAATTCGTAAATTTCCAAGATGTACTCCGCCGGTTCCTGATGCAGTAATATTAATATCAGTATCAGCTACTAACGTAGTAATGGTATTACCATTAATATCTAAATTATTAGTTTGAAACCTTTCTGTAAATAATTTTTCGCTGTCAATAGTTGCTGTTAAATGATTATTAGCATAAAAATATAATATGTTGTCGTTAGCACCGGGTGATGATTCTGCTAATATACGAGTATTACCGCTATTATCTATAACTCCGCTAAGTTGTAACCAAAATCCGTCAACAGCTATTACTATTCGTGTTCCGCCCCCAATTGTAGCTATGCCTGCAACATATCCTGTTCCGGGAGTAGTAATTGTAATACCAGTTATACTAATACTGCAACGTGCATCGTTATTTCCACCAATAATTACAATATTAGTTTGCCCAATAAATCCAGCAATGGTATCATATTGTACTGCTGAAAGTATAGATCCTGGAACTTTTACTGTATAACTTTCGTATCTAGATAACGTAGTGTTATATCGTATCATTCCGTTAGTAGGTAATAACGGTCTTTCTAATGTAGTACCAACTGGAATTTTTAAACTAGTAGTACTATCAATTATAACTCCACCGGTTCCTTGCGGAGTTAATGTTATACCTGAGTTAGTTTCGATACTAGCAATACCGTTATCGGTAATTTTCAATCCTTCAACAATAACCCCGCCAGTACCTGTTCCAAAAATTTCTAAATCAGTATCTGTTACATTAGTGTAAATTGAGTTATTTGATATTGTAATTTCTGGTAAATCTAAGTCACCTGTGCTTGTAATATTTCCAGTTACTGTAATTGTACCACTTGTACTAATGTCTCCAGTTTGGGTAATATCACCAGTTTGAGTAATATCACCAGTAATTCCAACATCTTGTAAATAAGTAGTACCAGTCGTAACTGTTAAATTTTGAGTAACTGTTAAATTTTGATCAATCTGTACATTATTTGACGGTACATAAACTTGTCCGCTACCATTTGCAGTTAATGTTAAATCATCATTGTTTAATGTTGTGCTAATAGTGTTGTTGTCAATTACTAACCCATCTATTTCTGCACGACTTAAAAATGCATTGTTCCATCGTAAATTAGTAGTACCTAAATCATAAAAAGCAGTAGTTGCTGGAACAATATTACTTGTGATTCCAGCAGTAAATGTAACAGTATCAGTAGATTGATCACCAATTGTAATGTTTCCGCCAATAGTAACATCACCAGTAACATCTAAATTACCAGTTACATATGTATTATTTTGTAAATTAATTGCACCGTTTGCTGCAGTTACATTTATATTGCCTGACAAACTTTCAATCGTGTTACCGCTAATTTTAATATTACCAGTAGTAATATCTTGCGATGTAATAGATGTAGTATGCGTTCCATCACTAAAAGATACACCGGTAGTACTTGTAATTGTTAAATTTTGATTGTTGAATAACACATCACCACTATGCTGATCAATGTAGAAGCTATCGCCAACTCTAAAATCACCTTCTTCATTAATAGTCGTGTAATAAACTTGAGCATTGTTAAGTTTTACAATCTCGTATGGATCAACATCAGGATTTTCAGGTCCTTCATTATGTGGAGTATTTGATGAGTCTTTCCCTGAACCAGTATATGAAAAGTTGTGACTAGTTAAGTACAGTACAACTCCGTCACCGTCAGCGTATACGCCGTAAGTACCGTATATATTTGCAGATCCAATTGATCGTAATTCAACACCAAAATCGCTATAGTCTGCAAAGTTAATAATACTTGCAGTTCCGCCTGCTGAAGATCTAATGTCCTGGAACGTAATACCATTATCTAAAATAATAGTCGAGTTGTTACTTCCATCAAAATGTAATAATAATACTGTAGATAAATCGCCTAATGATTCTGAACTAGGAACTACAAATGTACCAGTGTACCTTGCAATACCTTTACAAATTCTAACACCGTCAATATATCCAGTAAATCCTAATGTGTTATCAAACCGAGCACCTATGCGTACAGGACTTTGAATATACACAGTAGTGTCTGTATAAGTAGACCCTGACTGCACACCGTTAATAAATATTTTAGATGATGTACCGGCGCGTGATAATGCAACATGTGTCCACGTATTCACTGCAACTACATCAGTAGATGTGATTACTGCAGTACCATTAACAGTAAATGCAACTTGATTAATAGAATTTAATGATAGCACGATTGCAGATTGTGGAGTACTAGTACGCATATCAATTAAAATTTGAGTTGCTCCAGAATTAACTGTTTGATACACCCATAGTTCAATTGTAAAATTACCGTTGCTAAAATTAAAATCAGGTTGACTAGGAACATTAAGAAAGTCTCCAGTACCATCTAAATTTAAACTTGAATTACCAAATTTATATTCTAATGTAGAAATCTTAGCATTTCCGTTTGCAAACACTGCTTTTGGTATTCTATCTGTAATTGTTTGAAATCCAGACTGCTTGCCTACTAAGTTTACAAAATTACCATCAAAACTATCAATCACTCCGGTTGCAAGTACCGTAGTGCCGTTGGTATCATAGTAAGTAATAGTATCACCTACATTCCATGTACCTGTTTTATTGTTAATTTTTAATCGTGTTTTGCCTATACCTGCAAACCCAGTTGTACCCGAATATGCATATATCCCTTTATTGGCAAAATATGTAAATGAATTTAACCATTCAATTCTAATACCATTAGTTGCAACGATAGTTTCTTGATTTGGAGTGATAAATGTAACAGAATTAAATAGTGCAGTAACTTCCTTACTTGCAGCATTTGCAATACTTCCGTCAAAGAACGCACCTTTACCTGCATCGTTACTGTCGTATCCGTATGGATCAGTGCTACTTGTAGTAGAACCTTTAGTAATAACTGAAACATTTCGTATGTACGGACTACGAGATGAAACTAAAAAGTTAGATGCAAATCTAAATGCATAGCCGGTATTATTAGTACTATTGTATCTATAACCAACAATAGATAAATCTTCAATTGTAGTTTCGCCATTTAATAAAAATGCATCGTTATCAATTGTGCCAACTGTTGGTTGAACAGTTACTGATCGAAGACCTGTACCTTTGATTGTTACACCTACTGGAATAGTTAATGGAAATATCTCAGTGTAAGTACCGGAATAAATGTAAACGGTAGTACCTGCAGTTGCTACTGATAACGCATGTTTTATTGATGCAAACGGATTATTTTCATGAACACCTGCATTAGTATCATTACCGTTAACCGAAACATAAAATATGTTACCTTGAGGTAAGATTAAGTCAATGCCATTAACACTTAATGTATCAGCAGTAATATTAGTAGTTTGGATATTACTAATGTAGCTAGTGCCCCATTCTTGTCCGCCAGTTGTTGGATTACTACCTAAGTCGTATGTATTTGTTTGATCAGGATTAATATTACTTGTAATATCAGCGTTAAACGTAACGCTATCAGTGTTAGCATCACCTAATATGATGTCACCGTCGGCAGTAATTGTTCCGGTAGCGTGTACATTACCAGTTACTAATACATTTGAATTAATATTTACTTGACCTGATCCATTAGTTTTAATTTCTAAATTAGAGTCAGTTGTTGTTGCTTGTATAATGTTTGATGAAATCTGTATGTTGTTATCAACGATTAATTTACCTTGATATACAACAGGATTTGTACCAGATGGTTCTAAACTAATAATACTGTTGCTACTAGCAATAATATTATTATTAATAGTAAATGACGCAATGTTAGCTTGAGTTGTTGTTTCTAAATTTGTAGTACGAGTTGTACCATTAACGTCAAGTGTGTATTGTGGCGATGCTGTCTTAATGCCTATCCGCCCGTTTACTACATCTAAAAATAATAAGTCGGTCTCAAAAGCTAAATTCACACCGTCGCGAAGAAGGTTTGCTTTTAAGAGCGGACCAGAAATTCGACCAACAGCCATATTCTCTCCTTAACCACCGCGTTTCACGGCTAACCACCTTACATTGCGGGTTTACCACAGTTTCGTCTCGTGGGATTTTTGGTCTTATCCCAGCAGTAAAAGTATTTATCCTTAACCGAGTATAATGGCCCATGTGTTCATAATATCGTCTACCTCGTCTGATGTTGCAAATGATGCAGAACCAATAGCTGAGTCCCAAATTGTTCCGTTAAATACTTCCCATATCTGTATTTCTGTATTAAATCGTGTTTCGCCAATTTCTGGATCTACCCGTCGCTGACTGTTGTCACCTATTGGAATTACTAACCCAAATGTTCCACCAAATTTAAAATATCCTGCTGATGTTCCTTGCATTGTTAACACTTGATTGGTGTTAAGCATTATGTTATTAGGTTTAAATACTAAATTATTAACATTAATTGATGTTGATGAACCGTTTGGTGTTAAAAAGAAATCTGTATTTGGTAATGCAGTTGTAATAGTGTTATTTAAAATATGAATATCGTCTATTTCTAATAAATTAGAAAATAAACGAGATGAATTAATTTCAGCAACTACTGTATTATTAATTCCAAATCTAAGTGTATTGTCATTTGCGCCCGGGGTTAATTCAGGAGTAATATATGTGTTACGATCAGTATCATACAAATTAGTAAAACTTTCTAAACCATCAGGAATATTATATCCTTCGTATAGATTAGTTGTACTATTATGTCTAATTTGTCCAACAGCTGACAAGTAATTAGTAGTTTCGTTACTGTAAGGTAATTTTAGATATTCTGTAGAATTTATTACAGTAAGACCAGTACCCGACGGAGTAAGTACAATGCTCTTTTGTAGATTAGTAGTTGCAATCGACCATCTATTACTAATAGTTGTGTTAGTAAATTTTATCTTATCATCAAATACTACGCCGCCTGTTCCGTTAGCAGATAATGATAACGTATCTCCAGATGTGTTAGTGTAAATTTGGTTGTTAAGTATTTTAACACCATTAGATCGTAAATACGAGGTAGATCCGGTTATTATTAAATTGTCTGTATTGTGTAAGGTACCAGTTAACCTAATATTTCCTGTTTGATTTATGTCTCCAGTTAATTCAACTAATCCAGAAATATTAACATTTCTTAACGAAGTATTGCCATCGATGGTAGTAGTTCCGACTGTAGTTAAGCTGTTAGATACTGCAACATCAGTTGAAGAAATCTGAATTTTTCCTGTACCTGCAGCTACTAATCTTAAATCAGTATCAGTTGATATTGTTGATATTGTATTATTTGTTATTTGGGTAACATTATCAACATTAAGACCTGTTAGGAATGCAGTTTTCCACGAAACATCGCTTGTGCCTAATGTATAAGTACTGGTAGTTTTTGGTTTAAAAGTTTGAGTCAGTCTTGGAAATATAGTTAAAGTATCTAATACTTCATTACCTAAAAATACATTTCCTTTAACATTTGTTTCGCCAGTTACATCTAATAATCCATTAATATATACATTAGTATTAAGATAAGTAGAAGTTGATGCAGCTAAAAAATTAACAGGTCCAACTAATGAATCAATGTCATTATCGTGTATGCGAATGTTTCCAGTTTGAATTGCAGTCATATTGATGGTTGTAACACCATACTCTGTTTCAAAAACTAGTCCGCCGGTTGCTCCAAAGTCGATATGTTGTGCGTTAAACACAACTTGGCCAGTTTCTTGGTTAACATAAAATATATCACCTACACGAAAATCGCCTTTATGATCCATACTATCGTAAAAGATTCTTGCATCGTTGGTTGCAACAATTTCATTTTCTTGAAATACATTTGATTTATCGTTAGCCGAGCTGTTACCAGATCCAACATAGCTAAAATTATGTCCAGTTAGATAACCTCTTGTATTTGTTCCGTCTGCAACTACACCGTATGTACCGTATATATTTGCGCTGTTAATACTTCTAAACTCTGCACCATTAGTTAAGTAACTACCTCGTTTAGCATAATAGGTAAACGAGTTTAACCATTCAACCCTAACATTATTTTTTGCAACTATAGAATCTTGATTTGGTGTAATTAACGTAACTGCGTAACATAGTAATGAAGGAACAATGTTACCGGATAAATCTGCATCAGTACTGTCAACTAATATGCCGGCACCGGCATCCCCTTGATTAAATCCTAACGGATCGTTCGTTGGAGTTACTGAACCTTTAGAAATTATTGTAACATTTTGGATATATGGACTTTTAACTAATGATTTAAAATTGTTAGCAAATCTAAATGCGTATCCGGTATTATTAACAATATCAAAGAAGTAGTCTTGAATTGTTAAGAAAGAAACAGTAGTATCACCATTTAATAAAAATGCATCTTTGTTGTTTGTAGCAATCGTTGGTTTAATAACAACTGCACGAATACTCATCCCACGGACACTAACTCCTAGAGGAATTGTTAATGGGAATATTTCGGTATATGTTCCAGGAAAGATAACAACTTCGTCACCTACTGTTGCGATTGCTAGTGCTGCTTTTATCGTTTTAAAAGGAGCATGGGCGTGCATACCAGATAATGTGTCATTACCTGTAGTTGATACGTAAATTGTCTTACCAGAAGATAACGCTAGATTAATACTATTAATTGTAATATCAGACGATGATGTTATATTAGTTGCAGTAACGTTGCGTGTGTACAAAGTTTGCCAATATTTACTTAACGATCCTAACCCGTATGTACTATTATCTGGTATTATACTACTTGTAATATCAGTATTAAATGTTACACTATCAAGATTGTTATTACCAAATGTAATAGTACCGTCCCACGTAACATCACCAGTTGCGTGAAGTGTACCGTCAATATTTACAGTTGAAGTTGTAAATTTTACTATTCCGGTACCGTTAGGATTAAGTTCAATGTTACTATCAACTGTAAGATTTTCTATTTTTTGATTAGTAAAACTAAGGTTAGCAGTCTGAAGTCCAGGTGCGTTAATAGTAGGATCAGTAGTTTGATTTGGACGTAAATAGATTGTTCCAAGCGGATTTTGAATTTTGTTTGTAAGTATTGAAAAGTTAGCAATATCGGCTTGTATATCAACAACTAAGTAAGATGTTCGTGCATCTGCAACCGACAATTGTCGTGTTGGTGCATCGTTTTTAATGCCAATTTTGTTGTTATTAACATCTAGATACAGTAAGTTTGTTTCAAACGCTAAATCTTCACCGTTTCTTAATAAGTTTTCCGAAAGAAGCGGTCCGCTTACTCTACCCATTTCAATACCCATAACAATTCCTTAATTACTTGTCAAAGCCGTGTAAGACTGTAACTACTTTTCCTAATGGCACAGGTGAATTAAACTTTAAATAATATCCAATTGGTGACTGTATACTTTCAGCAATTGTAAGTTGTGTGTTCACTGCAATAGTACTAGTAGTGGTTGCATTACTAATCACTGCACTAATTAACGCGTCTGTATTTGCATCAGATACTGATGAAACAATAGTTGTACCATTAGGTATATTAGCGTGTCCGTTGATCGTTGCACCTGTAATATCTAATGAGGTGTAAATTGCATCTGCACTTTTAATTTGTCCAGATACTGTTGATGTTCCTGGATTTGACACTGCTAATGCATAACTAACTGAACTAGTAGTTGACGAAGTAACGGTAAATGTTCCGTTGTATGCAGTTGGCATATATCCAGTTACTACAATAGAAGACCCGACTGCAAATGGTGTTTGTGTTAACGCTGTAAATTCAAGAGTTGCAACACTTGTTGACCAAGTTGCGTTTCCGCCTAATACATGACTATTAAAATACAAAGTTGTTGAACCTAATGGTGCAGCAAAACTTAATTTTGGAGTATAAGTTCCAGCGCCAATAGTTGGATTTTGTACAATTGTATAATTAGTTTTTGACAGCTGAAGAACATTTTCAACAACAACTAAAATATGTTTAGCCATTTGAGTTACATCCCAAGTAATTCCACTTTGTACAGTAGTTACCGGAGCAGGCGATAATGGTCCAAAATATAAATTAAGACTGTCTCCTGCACCTAAACTTTGCTGTGTAATTAGTGTAGGTTCTTTAAATCTCAAACTACGCCAAGTACCAGATTGATAAACTTCTAATTCACCACCTGTTACTATGTCAGTATTGTATCGCATCATACCGTTTATAGGTGCTACGGGTCGTTCTGCAGTAGTACCGGATGGTAATGTTACGTTGTTTGTAGTAGTCATAACAACACTATTAGTCATGTCTACATATAATCTTTGATCCCATGGGGCTCTACGATTTAAAACTTGCTGACGTAAATATCTCATGTTATACCGCCAATATGCTTACTGTAGCTGTGATATTGCTTAGTGAATCGGTTTTTGCTACTAACGAATCTCCAGTACCTAATACCATTTTTTCTTGATCAAAACTAACAGTTTCACCTGCAGGTACTGGAAGACCGTTAACAATAATGTTACTAGCACCTGCTGTGCCGCCCGATGGTACTGCGTAGACATACAATAATGATTGATTTAAAGTAGGGGTTGCAGGTACATAGGTTGAGGTATTGCAGAAAATAAGAGTAGTAATTGCTCGATCTCCTGATCCTGACGCTAGTGTAGTGTTTGATGATGTTACTTCTGTGTTATAAATTGCCATATCTTATCCTTAAAAAAGCATACTTAATAGTACTGCTCGATTTCTGCTTACTAGTTCGTCATTGTTATATGCAGTTGCACCATAAGTATTATTATTTGTAAAATATATACCTGTTCGGCCAGGACCTTCAAGATCTTTTGAATATAATTTTGTTTTACCTGTTATTGCAGTTGTTTGACTTGATGCTTGATCATCTAATGTTAATACTGCATTTACTTCGACTAAGTTAGCATCAGATGTTAAAATTAAAGGATCAGTTCCGGTATTTTTAATAGTTGTACCAAATAAATTTAATGTATCAACACTTAACCCAGACGATGTAATAATTGCACGTTGCGTTGTATTAATTTTAAATATTATTTCTGAAGCAGTAGTTGTTTCAACCATTGCTGTTATAGAACCAGGAGTACCCGGAACATCTGCTGTTTTTTTATAAATTGTGTCAACGTCGGCCATACTACCTAAAAACGGTGTAAACGTTGGAGCGGGTTTTAAGTTTCCAGAAACTACGTAGCGGTTAACATATAATTTAGTAGTAAGACTAGAATCAATTAATCGATTTTCGTAAGATACCGTGTTATAAGTTGAATTGATTACAGTTAGTGTAGTATTTGTACTTCGTAAATTAAATGCAATACCATTTGTGTTTGTACCATTATTTGAAATTGCACTAAGCTCAACTGATGATACTTTTAAACTTGCAAGTGTATTAGTAGAATCTCTAGATGTTGATAACACATAGGTTCCGTTTTCAGTTGCATTTAATATTGGATTGTAGTGAGTTACTGCTTCTTCGTACAGCATTTTAGCAGTTAATACAATAGTGCCGTCGCGGCCTCGATCAATAGAAATTCCGGCAGACCCTAAGGTAATACCATTACCATTAGTACGTGGTTCACCATTGTTTAATACTATAATGTTATCTTTAATTGTAGCATTTGTCGATTCAATCGTTGTCGTTTGCCCTTTAATATCAAGATCACCAGTAATAATTACAGAACCAGTAGTACCAGTGTCTAATGTGATAGAATTACCAGTAGGGACTTTTATTCTGTAATCACCTTCACTAACTTTTAATATTTTTGACATTCATATTCCTTAAAAGAGGGCCTCACGACCCTCTATATAATCTTTATTAAGCGTTATCGATTTTTACAGATACACCTACAGTAGGTGTACTAAAAGTCCACTGTACTACTTGTGGTTGACTGTTAACTAATGGAAATTGTGTACCGGTGTTAGGATAGATTGTTGCTTTATGGCTAGTTAATTTAACAACCCAATATGTGCCGTTTGCACTATCGGTTGCATTAATAGTCATTTCGCCTAACGCAGTAGCTGCAGAAGATTTTAATTGAGCAACAACAGGAGTTCCACTTGTGTCAGATGTATTAACTTTGTAACGATCTTTTGCAACTTGTTTAACGATATCAGCTTGTTTAGAGCTTGAACCAGTAAATGCATATGCAATGATACCTGGATCTGGGTTAGCAGCAGTACCTGTAACTGCAGTATTTCCAACCGGGCTTGTCATAACAACAGTACCTAATGTTACAGATTGTGTTGCAGTTGCAGTTGGTACAGTTGTTGAATAACCTGAACCAGCGTCAGTAATTAAAACTTCTTTAGCTTTATATGTTAATGTAACAGTTGCACCAGTAGCTAATGGGTTAGTTGCACTAATAATAGAAGTTGTGCGAGCACCAGTAGCTAATGCACCATCTGCATAAAGGAATGTACCGCCGTTAGTAACGTTAAGTGTTTGAATTACACCAGAACCATTAACAGTTGCAACTGTAAAAATAGTACCGTTACCAATAGTAAATGTATCACCTTGACTGTAATTTGTGCCGCCTACAAAAGAACTAACAGTGTTAACTTGTGATGTGATAGTTGCAGTAGCAGCTACACTGTTTAATAAGTCTGGTGCGCCTGTTAATGTTACAGTTGGGCGAACTGTATATGAACTAGCAGCTGTTACTGGAATGCTAGCTACACCTTTACCAACGATACCATCGTCAGCAATTGTTGATATTGAACCGACGTTGCGGTTACCAAAATATTTTTTATTTAATGGACGTCCCATTTGATTTCTCCTTTTGACGTTTTATGTCATACGCAGTGGGTCACTGCATAAGTCCGCAATTACGGCACTTATTTGACAAAGTATTTATCCGTAGGTGATACCTACGCCTATCTGATTTACAATAACTAAATCACGATGCGGATAAACTTGATTGCTTCTAAAACTAATTGCAACACCAAATGACTCATTAGCAACATCTGCACTTGTTAAGGTAGTTCCCCATTGGTTATCAGCACTTCCGTATACATTTGTATTGCCAATGATAGGAATTAATGGGCTGTTTTCACCTGTATACATATTACTCTGTACTGGATCAACAGGACTAGCCATATTATCACCAATATATTCACCGTTGAGTCTAAGTTGTATGCGTAAATCTTCAATTCTTGAAAGTCGATGTACATCTAAATACAATTCTATACCAATTACATTCAATCCTGCATCAGGAATATCAAATTTAGAAAACCATAATTCAGTAGTATGACTAAGGAATTTTTCCATCCATAGTCCACTAACTGTATGAAGTGGTTGTCTACTAGTAATAGGATTGTCTGGTGTTAATGTGCCGTTGATATTCCACTCAACTAAAGGTTGAATTAAATCAGTGTGTTCACTATATTCGATAGTTATTTTAGGATGATAATATTGTGTAGTCATAATGTATTTACCATAAAAAAAGGGCTCCTAAGAGCCCTTTTGTGTAAAATAAAGTTAAGTAAACCTTAGCTAAATTTAACGTTACCGTTAGTAATACCAACACGACCTAAATAGTCAGCAGCGTTACCTAAAGATGATGCAGTGTTAGACAATTCAACATAACCATAACGTGTCATGAACGATACAACTGGTTCAAATGTTGATGGATCTAAAACAACACCTGATGACATCAAAGGAATGTAAGGGCAATAAAACGCAGGAGCGTCTGATTCTGAACCACCTTTGTAACCAATTAAGATTGAAGTGCTGTCTTGTGCATAGCTGTTTACATACACTTTCAATGAGTTGTTTAATGTACCAACAAATTTTGTGTTAGTTGGAGCTTCAAAAGTACCTTCAGTTGTACGAGCAAAAGCTGAAGTAGTAGCTGATTGTAAAATTGTTAATGCAAATGGTGATACAACAGCATAGTTACCAGCACCACGACGTGTACGTTGTGCAATCAAGTTGCTTACACGGTTGATTTGAACAGCTAATGCAGCGTGTTCGTCACCAACAAAAGTTGCTGTACCAGAAACTGCAGCTTGGTTATAAGTTTCAACGTCTGAACCAGCTAAAGTTAATAACGAAGTGATAATTTCTTGATCAATCTCAGCAGTAATTTCTTGAGCCAACGCAGCCATAATTTCTGCTTCTACATCAATACCTTGTTGTGATTGAGCATCTTGAGCAGATTCAAATGTCCAGCGAGCTGACAACTTACGTGTTTTAGCTTCAACTGTTTGTTTCAAGATTTGAATACTCATTTTTTTGCCTGGTTGTCCTTCTAAAGTTGCAGTTGAAGCTGCTTTAGCATTAGAAGTTGAATCATTACCTGAATAAGCTTCTGCAATTTTGAATGGACTCAATGCTTCTTCGCCTGCTACAGTACTATTTGAACTGTCTGCATAACGAACACGCAATGTGTGGATTTGGCCAACTGGGCCAGTCATTGGTTGTACACCTACCAATTCGTTAGCAATAACGGTTGGCATTACACGTCTAATTACTGGTAAAATTACACGGTTTAAAGTTGCAACGTTTCCAGCAGAAGTAGCACCAGCAGTAGGAGATTCTATCAAATACTTACGTGTATTTTCAAGTGTTACGCCCATTACTGATTTTTTTGTACCTGACAAGCCTTCTAAAAGTGCTTGTTTTGTTTCTGCCCAACGGCCATTAAGTAGTTCTGACATTTAAATTCTCCTAAATTTTTATAGACCAGCGAGGCGGCGGATATCAATAATGTTTGATTCATCTTCGCTGCTACGGGTGGTTGTGGAAACAATCTTGTTTCCGGTTATTTCTTTAGCTTCTACAAGAGCTTGTCTTTTTTGTGGTGCTTGTTTACCAGAAATTACTGCTGGTAAATATTTTTCAAAACTTTCGTTAAGTTTTGAAGTTTTTACACTCGTCATCAATTCGCCCATAATAGAGCGTTGTTCAGCGTTTAGAGGAGCCAACAATTCGCTCATAACTGCTTTTCTTTCTTGCGACTCTTTCAACGCAACGATTTCTGCTTGTTTGCTTTCTAATATTTGGTCAGCTTTGACAACTGCATGTGCAGCTTCATTGATGGCTAAATTTTTCATGTCTATGACTTTGAGCAATTTTGCAGTTTCGGATTTTTCATTCAAGTAGCTCGATTGATATTCAGCAGCAAACGCTTCGAATAATTTACGACCAAAATCTGTACGACGAGCTGATTCAATATCTTCTTTTAATGAAGTAATTTCAGCGTTTAAGGTTTGACCTACAACACTTTCAACCATTACTGCTGCGCGTTTTACAAATTCTTGTTTTACTCGTTTGATTTCTTGACGACCTTCACGAATCAGACGAACTTTTGATTCGGCTACGTCTTTTTTATCTTTATAGAACTCTGCAATTTCTTGTGCAAGAGCTTCTACTACGAAGTGTTCTAATGTGCCAAATTTATTTGCCATTGACATTTGATCTTCGTGTAATTCTTTAACTTCTTGTGCTAATTGACGGGTAACAAATGTGTTAACAGTCTTTGCGCTTTCGGTCATTTTTCTAGCAAATTTAACTTTCATTTCTGCTAGTTGTTTACGATCATCTACAAATTCGCTAAGTTCACTTGATAGTTGTTCAGAGATCATACGATCTACTGCTTCAACCATAGTGTTTTTATCATGCTCATATTTTTGAGCAAATTCTTCGCGTAGTTGTTGAGCAACCTGATTACGGTTTTCTACAATGCGTGATTCCCATGCTTGCTCAATAGACTCTTTGATCTCTGCCGAAACCACATTGTTTTCAAATAAAGTTTTTAGTGCATCCAACATATGTGATTCTCCTGTACTATTGGAGTTTGCTTATTATATTCAATAAGCTCTCTTTGAGGTATTTTTGCGCTTGAGGATCTCCTCTAACTTCTTCCGCTATGCGAAAAGATTTAAGTCCACCTTTTGTATTCATTAGGTGTTCATAAATTGGCGTAGGGTAAGCTCCTGGTGCGCTAGGTTGAGCTACCATATCAACTGTGATAATCTCAAAATCTGAAACTTCACCGGATCCGCTATCACTAACGTTACCAGATCCGCGTGAACTGACGCCAAGTTTCACTCCACTTTCTAACATTGTTTTGATTAATTGTCCCATTGGTGTTGGTAAAATTTTAAGTTTACCGTAACCATTTGGACCTTCCATCCACATGTTAGTTATCATATGTGAAACTCGGTCTAAGTTTATTTTTAGATCATCTGGATGATCTACTTCTCCGAGCACAGAATAACCGTTTTGAATTTGATCGTTGAGGGTTTTAACAGCCTTGCTAATCTCGC
>Ga0209297_1000070_pt1 | contig 74574 bp, 57 predicted proteins | sample S_130805_MF_Meta_FD_187322 | JGI IMG/M metagenome (GOLD analysis project Ga0209297, IMG submission 187322) | Freshwater microbial communities from Lake Simoncouche, Canada to study carbon cycling - S_130805_MF_MetaG (SPAdes) (version 2) | ecosystem: Environmental > Aquatic > Freshwater > Lake ...
ATGTAATAGCAAGCGAGACCTTAATTTGCACTGGAGGCTCATCTACCTTAACTGCTTCTGGAGGCAGTAATTATACTTGGAATTTTGGACCTACCACAGCTTCAGTAGTAGTTAGTCCAACAGCAAATACAGTTTATTCAGTTACAAGTATAGGAGTAGGATGTAATACTACCCAAACCATAAGTGTAGATGTATTTACCCAAACTTTAACAGTAAGTAATTCAACTGCCATTTGTTTGGGAAGTTCAGTTACCTTGAATGCATCAGGAGGAACCACCTATTTATGGAGTAATGGCGGAACAGGATCAAGTATATTTGTTTATCCAAGTGTTAGTACATTATATACTGTAAGTGCTGTAACGGTAATTAATAACATGTCTTGCAATAGCACCGGATCAGTTAATTTAACAATCAATCCAAACCCAACAGTAACAGCGGTATTAACTAGAAGTGTAATTTGTAGAGGCGAGTCTACGATATTAACTGCCAATGGGGCAAATACGTATGTATGGAATAATACAGCAACAACACAAAGTTTTGCAATTAATCCAATCATCAACACGAATTACACGGTAACAGGAACAGATGCAAATGGATGTAAAGGAACTGGAACTGTTCAGATAAAAGTAAATACATGCACAGGGATTAGCGAATTAAGTAATCAAAACGGTTTAACAATTTATCCTAATCCAAACAATGGAGAGTTTACTATTGAACTGACTAACATAAACAATAGTAACATTACCATTACAAATGTATTAGGGCAGATTATAAAATCACAAAAAGCAGAATTAATCAATCAAATTAACCTGAGTGCATTTGAAAAAGGAATTTATTTTATCAATGTAATGGAAAATAATCAATCTGTTTACAGAGGAACTGTGATTAAAGAATAAAACTTCTTAAACTAACTGAAAAACAAATTCGCTTAGAATATAGTTAGTGCGAATTTTGATAACATTCTTATTACACATTCTTGATTAAATTAAAACTAAGTGATGAGGAAGAAGAATTAAAATAAAAAATATATTTGATATAAAATCATAAAAAAACCCTTTATAAATTAAATTTATAAAGGGTTTAAATTATTAAAAAAAAATTATTTTACTTCTTCAAAATCAACATCTGTTACATTATCTGTATTAGCAGAATTTGGTTTTTGCTCGGCATTATTTTGAGCAGCATCCTCTTGATTAGGTTTTTCTTGATTGGCTTTATACATATCTTCGCTTGCCGCTGTCCATGCTGAATTAATTGCAGCTAAAGCAGAATCAATTTTTGAAATTTCTTTAGAAGCGTGAGCAGCTTTTAATTCAGTTAAAGCATTTTCAATAACTGCTTTTTTTTCTGCAGGTATTTTATCACCGTATTCTTTTAATTGTTTTTCTGTTTGAAAAACCATAGTATCTGCTTCATTTAATTTTTCTACTTCTTCTTTAGCTTTTTTATCAGCATCCGCATTCATTTCAGCCTCACGTTTCATGCGATCAATTTCTTCTTTACTCAAACCGCTTTTTGCTTCAATGCGAATGTTATGCGATTTGCCCGTCGCTTTATCTTTTGCACTTACATTTAATATCCCATTAGCATCAATATCTAAAGTAACTTCAATTTGAGGCACGCCTCTTTGTGCAGGAGGAATTCCATCTAAATTAAATTCGCCTAACTTTCTATTATCTTTTGCCATTGGTCGCTCACCTTGATAAACAACAATTTGAACAGAAGGCTGATTATCGGCAGCCGTACTAAAATCTTGTGATTTTTTTGTTGGAATAGTTGTATTTGATTCTATTAATTTGGTGAATACCCCACCCATTGTTTCAATACCTAAAGATAAAGGCGTAACATCTAATAACAATACATCTTTTACATCGCCAGATAATACGCCTCCCTGAATTGCGGCACCTAAGGCTACAACTTCATCTGGATTAACGCTTTTATTTGGTGCTTTACCGAAAAATTTTTCAACTGCTGCTTGAATGGCTGGAATTCTTGTTGATCCACCCACTAAAATAATTTCATCAATATCAGAAGTTGATAAACCAGCGTTCTTTAAAGCAGATTTACATGGTTCGATTGTACGTTTAATCAAACTATCTGATAATTGTTCGAATTTAGCACGAGTAAGGGTTTTAACTAAGTGTTTTGGTATACCATTTACAGGCATAATATATGGTAAATTAATTTCGGTACTCGTTGAATTAGATAATTCAACTTTTGCTTTTTCGGCCCCTTCCTTTAATCGTTGCAAAGACATTGGGTCGTGACGCAAATCTAAACCTTCTTCTTTTTTAAATTCATCGGCTAACCAATCAATAATTACCTGATCAAAATCATCTCCACCTAAATGAGTATCTCCATCGGTACTTTTAACTTCAAATACGCCATCGCCTAATTCAAGAACAGAAACGTCGTGTGTACCACCTCCGCAATCGAACACAACAATTTTCATTTCTTTGCCTTTCTTATCCATACCATAAGCAAGAGCGGCAGCTGTAGGCTCATTAATGATTCGTTTCACTTTTAAACCTGCAATTTCACCTGCCTCTTTAGTAGCCTGACGCTGAGAATCGTTAAAGTAAGCAGGAACAGTAATAACAGCTTCAGTTACTTCGGTTCCTAAATATTCTTCGGCTGTTTTTTTCATTTTTTGTAAAATGATAGCTGAAATTTCTTGAGGAGTATATTTTCTATCTTCAATTTGTACCCGTGGGCTATTGTTTTCACCTTTCACAATTAAATAAGGAACTTTAGAAATTTCCTTTACAATCTCATCGTAAGTGTGGCCCATAAAACGTTTAATTGAATAAACTGTTTTTTTAGGATTAGTGATTGATTGTCGTTTTGCTGGATCACCTACCTTACGTTCACCACCTTCTACAAAAGCAACTATTGAAGGCGTGGTACGTTTTCCTTCATTATTAGCAATAACCACTGGTTCATTGCCTTCCATAACCGAAACACAACTATTTGTTGTTCCTAAGTCTATTCCTATTATTTTTCCCATTTTAATTAAAATATAAAAATTATATTAAACCCATTTCAATTAATATGCCAAATGAAAATAGAATTGAATTAATGACATAGTGTCATTTTATTAAGAAAATAACATTAAAAATGGCGTTAAATTAGTCTATTTACAAGAAATAAAGTCATTTTAAGGGCAGCCTTGTCGAGTTTGGTCTGCATTATAAAAGCGATAATTACATGTAAATGAATTACGCTGAAACTGAGTAATAAAGTCATTAGCCACTTCTTTTGATACAGAACATCTAGATCTAAAAGTAAAAATTCCAATGGCTCCTTTTCCAGAAAATGCACCATAATTATCATCAAAATTACTATACAAATTATTTGATTGTGCGATGTTTAAAGAAGGTGCTGAAATTTTTAAATAATCAGAATACTCTTGAGTTGCTGAATAAACAAAATACTGAATTTTATAAAGTTTTCTCGGATAATTTAAATTTAAATTCTTTTTAGATAAAGCAATACCAAGGGCGCCAAATAAATCACTTCCTCTAAATTCAGAAACTAAAAATGAAAAAGCGCCAATGGTTGTTATATTGGTTAAGTCTTTATTAGTAAAAGAATAATCAACAAAGTTTGAGACATTTCCAGAACTAAAATACTCGAGAAAATGAAATCGCATGGCTACTTGAAAAATTTTTCCTTTTTCCTTGTTACATTCTACATTAATTTTAAACAACTTAGTTTGTTCGCTATAATCAATATATTTTAATGGATCTTCATTAGGGTTGTAAGGATAATAAGGGGGAGTAAGAGATCCATTATTCTTTGGATTTATACTATCTAACGCTAAACTCTTTGCTGTAAAGACATTGCCAGTTTTATTGTTTTTTACGGTAAGAGTATAAATTCCTGAAGTTGCTAATTTTTGAGAGCAAACATATACTCTTTGGTTTACATTAAAGGCGCCTTCACTTGCAATAATGATCGAATCTCTAAAAATAATGTCATTTGCGTTAACAGAATGTTTTAAAGAAATTGTTAAATCACCAGGTTGATAATTTATAGAATCTGAAATTTTAGCCATTTGATTTGCATCTCCATCACCTAAAAAGACTTTATTTACTCTTATTATTTGAATAGTTTCTTGCGGATTTAAAACTGCGTAAATACTTGGAATTTCTTTGTAAGGTGCATTTATTTTTAATTCATTTTTACATGAAAAAAAAGTAATAATTAATACTAAAAAAAATATGAAATTTATAATTTTCATAAATACAAAGATAAACCAATTTAGATATTTTATACCTTCTTTAAAATCAAATGTAATTTTTTATATAGATCTCCAAATTCTTTGTATAAATGATTATAAAAACTACGTTCGTGAAAAACCGTAATAAAATAACCGCCTGCATTTTTTACTTCAGTAGCTAATTTTTTCATAGACAAAAGCGCCTCATCTGCCGACTTATTTAGATAAACAGAATAAGCGCCATCCATTGCACAAAAAGGGACAAATAAAAGAGACTGTTCTTTTTCTTCAACAAAATCATAATAAAAAAAGGGATTCGATGTGCCAGCTCTAAAGCCGGGAACAGAAGCAAATCCCATTGTAAAATCGGCTAAAACTCCTAATTTTATTAATAATTTAGGGGTTATATTAATATCAAACCTCAAATAATGCTGTCTAGAAACTATATTTTTTTGATTTGAGCTTGTTAAAAAATCTTTAAGCTCATTTACCATTAATACTGGCTGATATGTTGAATCATAAGAAGGATGAAGCCCAACACTAGCATTTTTACTTTTAATTAAACTAAACACTTTTTTATATACACTAGATTTGGGATTAACTGTACGATCATACTTAGTGTTCGATTTAAAAAGAAAAAAATAAAATAATGGTATTTTGTTTTCAGAGCAAAATTCTGAAATAGATTCATAAATATCAAATGGATCTTTTTTAAGGTTCATTAAAACCAATAAACGATATTTTAATTGATAAATATCAAACTTTAAAACATCTTTAATGCTTGCACCAATGATTCTAAATACATTTTTATTTTTAAACGCATAAAGATTATCAACATCTATTGTACTAATTATTTCAAATTTCTTATCGGGTATTTGAATAGTTGGGTAAAGATGTTTAAGTGTATTTTTTAGCTCTAAAATCCAATAATCAACAACTGGCTTTAAATGAAAATTATACTTGAAAAGTATACTCGAAGATGCTTCAAATCTAAAATGTTGGTCGGGCTCAAAATTTTGCCATTCTTCATAACGAGATATAAAATAAAAAACGGCAGAAAATAAATCAAAGCCCAATTCGCCATTCTTATCTTCATAAAAATAGATTAAATTATTTTTATAAAAAGGCAGAGGTTTAATTTGAGTAATTTCAGATTCATCTAATAAGCCATTTGGAGTTATTTTTAAAGATTGATTAATTAATTGTTGAGAATAATTGATTTTAAATCCATTAATAGCTTTAAACTCTTCTATATCATTTATTATAGAGAAATTAATTCCTAATACCCTATTAAAAACAAAGCCCAGCGTATAATTAAGGCGTGTTGTGTTACTTTCTGAAAATATAAAAATACAAGTTTTGTTACCCTGAAGATTAATATTAAAACTATTAAACAGCATTGATTGATTATGCATTTAATAAAATTATTAATTTAGTTTGAAGTACAAAATTGGAAAGACTAATCTTTTTTATATTTAATAAAACTTAAATTTAATTTAGGTTTTATTAATGCTTTATTTACACCTGCCAAAACAACTCTTTCAGAATAATTATCTCTTCTAAACATTAAATGTTTAACTCCATTTAAATAGTAGTTATAGGATTCATTAATGTTTGAAACCGCTAAAATAAACCCATTGTTTTTTATTTTATTATTAAAAATAGCTTGAATATGTCGAGCAATATTAAACACATATCGAGAATTTTCCTTGTCATAATAACCATCATATCTACCCGCATCAATAGCTGTTTGGTAATCAAAGGGAATTGTATCAATCCCTGATTGATCTATTGGAATTAATGCTAAGCGAGGGGGGGCATTATATTTTCCTGAACTTGTAATAAAAGTTGGATCAATATTAAAAACAACCTCTGCTCTATTAACCGCTACTTTGAATGAATCAGTATAATTCTTTAAAAACGGAATATTTACTTTGATTTTTGTTGCTCCGAGTCCTTTTAAAAATAAATTCTCAGCCCCTAAAGATGTATCCCCTTCTAATTGCTTAGTTAATAAATATAAGGCGCCGGGATTAGCCTGATACTTAACTGTATTAAACCTTACCGCTTCAGTTCCTTTAAAACTGAACTTAAAAGAATTAGTATCTGCAGCTGACCCTATTTTATAGCGAAGATAAAATCCAGATAAGTCATGGTCCATGTCAAACTTACTAATAATACCTTGGTTACTTATTAGATTAAGATTTGTTCCCTCAGAAGTTATATAAAAACCCTTATGTTTTTTTTGAAAAACATCATTGCTTTGTAAATCAACAGTATTTGTAAAAATAGCTTTAGCAAAATCTGAATTTACAGGGATGCGTAAAACTATTTCTTTTCCTAAGGCACTGTAACTTCCGGTAAAAACAGCAATCAGTTCATTAATATTATAAAGCTTTTTAGTATTTGAATAATATCCTTTAGATGGGATTAAAGTGGAATCTATTGCAAAAACTGAATAAGTTAAATTACTAGAGGCTTCTCCCAAATAATCATTACTATTATCTTCACGAAAACCTACACGTAAAATAATTTCAGAATATAATAAAGAAGCGGTGGATCCAAAATTAACATTAGAAGTGGGCATATTGATGTTAAAATATAAGCCTACATCAGTTCTTCCAAAAATAGGATCTAGATTGCTTCCCAGGAACTTATAATTACTATTTAATGAAGCAATTGAATCATAAATTAAGGTGTGTGCGTTTATTCTCGATGTATCGCAAAAAGTTGAATTAAGAGCATCTTCAGTTGGCTGATTATCAGACCCCAATATTCTATTATCTTTTTTACAAAATGAAAAAAAAACTATTAATAAAATTAAACAAAATATTATTTTAATATTATTCATTAAATTTTAATTGATTTTGATTATTTAATTTTAATTCTTTGAAAATTTGATTGAAAAAACTAAAAAAAACCCGTTTTAATATGAAATCAAAACGGGGTTTTATTTTCTAATGAATATTAACTTAATACATTAGCTTCTTCTAACATTTCGTCATAAAACAGATTAAAAGCATCCAAATATTCTAATTCATTTTTATAAGTTAAAAAAGGCTTCCCTGATTTTTTTATAAACTTTTCAATTTCTGGATTTATTTTTTCTGCGCCTTGAATAATTCCGTCAGCAAACTCAATAGATTGCTTAATCATATTAAGATAACTAGGCTCTTCTGCCAAATGTTTTAGGTCTTTTTTAGAAAAACCATCAAAACTCAGTTTATCTATAAATTTTTTATTCAAATTCTTTGGAAATTCATCGTCATATAATGAAACTATGATTTTTGTATCAGCAAAAAGTGGGTCGTCTGAATAATGCTTTTTAATATAAAGTGGCATTAAAGAAGTGAACCAACCATGACAATGAATAATATCTGGCTGCCAACCCAATTTTTTTACTGTTTCAGCAACGCCTCTAACAAAAAACATTGCTCGTTCATCATTATCATCAAAGTATTTACCACTAGTTTTATCAGTTAATGAGGCTTTACGAATAAAATACTCTTCATTATCAATAAAATAAACTTGCATCCTCGCTGAAGGGATACTAGCAACTTTAATTATTAATGGGTGATCAACGTCATTTATGACCATATTCATTCCTGAAAGTCTAATTACTTCGTGCAATTGATGGCGACGTTCGTTAATATTTCCATACCTTGGCATAAAAGTGCGAATTTCTTTTCCGCGTTCTTGTATACCTTGAGGAAGTTTTCTGGCAATTTTACCTACAAATGTCTCGTCTAAATAAGGTGTTATATCTTGAGAAACAAAAAGGACTTTGGCTTTCTTCATACTTTTATAACTCCTTTTAATTATTTATACAAAAGTAATAAAAAATAAACCAATTTTCAAAGTAAATTGTAGCTTTATAATTTGATTTGATGTTAATTTTCAATAAAACTAAAGATTTACAGGCTTATATCGGCCTTCATAAAAGTAAAGGAAAAACCATTGGATTTGTTCCTACTATGGGCGCATTGCACTTAGGACATCTTTCTTTAATAGATTCATCTCAAAAAAAATGTGACATTACTATTTGCAGCATTTTTGTTAATCCTACGCAATTTAACGATAAAAAAGATCTAGAATGTTATCCGCGCACAATTGAAAAAGATACGGCTATGTTAGAAAAAAAAGGATGCCATGTCCTTTTCATTCCTTTAGTAGAAGAAGTTTACCCAGAAAAAACTAAAGAAATTTTTGATTTTGGGATTTTGAACAAGGTGTTAGAGGGTAAATTTAGACCTGGTCATTTTAATGGCGTTGCGCAAGTAGTTAAACGTTTTTTTGAGATCATAAAGCCTGACTTTGCCTTTTTTGGAAGTAAAGATTATCAACAGATATTAATTATTAAAGAATTAGTAAATCAATTACAGCTTTCAATTAAAATTGTTTCGTGCCCAATTTTTAGAGAACCCACAGGCTTAGCGATGAGTTCGAGAAATATCTTACTAACTAAAGAAGAAAAGCATTTAGCAAATATTATTCCCATATTAATGCAAGAAGCTATTAAAATTGCTAAAAAAACAAGTATAGAAAAAGCAAAACAATTTATAGAAAATACTATTCTAAATAAACCAACCATGAAATTAGAGTATTTTGAGTTTTGTAATGCCCAAAATCTAGAATCAATTTCAAAAATTGAAAAACATAATGAAATAGTCGTTCTAATTGCAGTTTTTATAGGAAAAATAAGGCTGATTGATAATGTTAAAATCAATTAGTTTAAATAAAATACTATTTTTGATTTTTAAATTACAAATTAAGTTATTAAATAAAAACATGAGTCATATTAAACCAGAAGATTTTTTTAAAAATATTATTTCTCACAGTAAAGAATACGGATTTATTTTTCAGAGTAGCGAAATTTATGATGGCTTAAGTGCTGTATATGATTATGGTCAAATGGGGGTTGAGCTAAAGAAAAATATTCGTGATTACTGGTGGAAGTCTATGGTTCAAATGCATGAAAATATTGTTGGAATAGACACAGCTATTTTTATGCATCCTACGACTTGGAAAGCAAGTGGACATATAGATGCTTTTAATGATCCATTAATAGATAATAAAGACAGCAAAAAAAGATACAGAGCAGATGTTTTAATAGAAGAACATGTATCAAAAATTGAAGATAAAATAAATAAAGAAATTGAAAAAGCAGCAGGTCGTTTTGAGAATTTTGATAGAACTTTATTTCGATCAACTAATGGAAGAGTTAAAGAATATCAAGAAAAAATTGATATAATTAATGAACGTTTTAAAACTGCATTAAATATTAATGATTTAGAAGAAATTAAAAAAATTATTATTGATTTAGAAATTGTTTGTCCAATAAGTGGCAGCAGAAATTGGACAGATGTTCGGCAGTTTAATTTAATGTTTAGCACTTCAATAGGTTCTGTTTCTGAAGAAGCAAATACGATTTATCTTAGACCAGAAACTGCTCAAGGTATTTTTGTAAATTATTTAAATGTTCAAAAAACAGGGCGCATGAAAATTCCCTTTGGGATTGCTCAAACTGGCAAAGCTTTCAGAAATGAAATTGTTGCGCGGCAGTTTATTTTTAGAATGCGTGAATTTGAACAAATGGAAATGCAGTTTTTTATTAAACCTGGTACCGAGATGGAATGGTATGAGCATTGGAAAAAAATAAGATTAAGCTGGCATTTATCATTAGGATTAGGTAAGGAAAAATATCGTTTTCATGATCACTTAAAATTAGCTCACTATGCTAACGCAGCATGTGATATTGAATTTGAGTTTCCATTTGGATATAAAGAATTAGAAGGTATACATTCGCGAACCGATTTTGACTTAAAACAACATGAACAATTTTCTGGCAAAAAATTACAATATTTTGACCCTGAACTAAATCAAAGTTACGTGCCTTTCGTTATTGAAACTTCGGTTGGTTTAGATAGATTATTTTTATCTGTATTGTCTTCTGCATTTAAAATAGAAAAATTAGAAGGAGATGAAACTCGAACTGTTATGAGTTTACCTGCAGCTTTAGCTCCTTATAAAGCAGCCATTTTCCCTTTACTAAAAAAAGATGGTTTACCAGAGCTATCAGAAAGCATTATGAATTCTTTAAAGTTTGATTTCAACTTGGCATATGACGAAAAAGATACTATTGGAAAAAGATATCGTAGACATGATGCAATAGGCACCCCATTCTCTATTACTGTTGACCATCAAAGCATAGAAGATAAAACTGTTACTATTCGAGATAGAGATACCATGAAGCAATCGCGAATTAAAATAGATGAGTTGAAATCGTTTTTAGACCAACATGTTGGCATCCAAAATTTATTAAAAAATTTGTAGCCTTTATGTATTTAAAAATAAACTATTAATTGCTGTTTGATGGAATGTTTAAACGAATAGCTGAAGCAATTTGTTCGAATTCTTGATGAGTTAAGTTTAATTTTTCTTTAGAAAAATCAGCGTCACTTGTGGTGTTTATAGGAATTAAATGAACGTGAGCATGAGGCACTTCTAAACCCATAACATGCATTGATATTCGCTTACAGGCAACTGTTTTTTTTATTGCAAGAGCCACTTCTCTAGAAAATTTCATTAAACCAAGATATTCTTCAGATTCTAAATCAAAAATATAATCAACTTCTTTTTTGGGAATCACTAATACGTGCCCTTTTTTTAAAGGAAATACATCTAAAAAGGCTAAATAATTTTTGGTCTCTGCTATTTTATAACTTGGTATTTGATTAGATGCAATTTTTGAAAAAATGCTTGACATAATTATCAAATAGTTATTTCAATAACTTCAAAAGTAACTTTTCCAACAGGAACTATTACATCCACCTTGTCAGAGACTTTTTTTCCAAGTAATGCTCTGCCAATTGGAGAATCGACTGATATTTTACCATTTTTTAATTCGGCTTCATTTTCAGCAACTATAGTATATTTCATGATGGCACCGTTATTTAAATTTTTAATTTTTACGGTAGTTAAAATACTTACTTTACTTAAATCAATTTTTGATTCATCAACTATTCTTGCGTTAGCAATAACCACTTCTAATTTAGCGATACGAAATTCTAATAATGCTTGCGCTTCTCGTGCAGCATCGTATTCGGCATTTTCACTTAAATCGCCCTTATCTCTTGCGTCTACAATTGCCTGAGTAGCCGCTTTACGTTCTTTAGTTCTTAAAAGATGTAATTCATCTTTTAATTTTTGTAAGCCTTCTTCGGTGTAATAACCAATTTGTTGTGCCATATTTGCTTAAAATTTAAAAAAAAGAATCCCGAAAAAAAATCGGGACACATTCTGTAAAACAAAAATAAAACTATTTATAGATTTAATCTAAATCCAAATGTATGAGAACCTCCAAAAGGATTTGTTAATCTATAAGAATAATCAAAACCAAAAGTTGATTTTTTTTCATTTATAGGAACTTCAAAAGTTGCTCCTAATGCTGGTCCTGTAAAAGCCGTTCTTCTTGTTTCTTGATTCATGATATCTTTTTCAAAATAATATCCTGCTCTAATCATTAACATTTCTCTCCATGCATATTCAATACCAGATAAAAAATTATCATAGGTAAAAGAATTAGAAGTATAAGTTCCATTTAGTGAGATTCTATTTTGTTTGGAAACGCCAGAACTATCTTTAGTTAAATAAAAATCGTAAGACCCACCAATATTAACTAGTGCAGGCAATTCAAAAGCACCCGAACGATTATTTACTGTTAGTTCGTAACTATTACTAATAGAAGTGATGTTAGCTTGTCTACTTAAACCATCTCCAACATAACTCATTTTTGGGCCCCAATTTTTTAAAGAAATTCCAAAATGAATTTGATCATATTTTCCAGTATGATATTGTATTCCTGCATCGATTCCTAATCCTCTGGCTGAAGCGTTTGGAATTTGTTCGCTAATTATTTTAAAATTAATACCCCCATAAATATTATCAGAAAATATTTTAGCATAAGAAAGATTAATATTATAAAAAGTAGGGTTATATGATCCTAAACCGCCCTCAGGCTGCTCTTCGGTGGTAATATCGATTTTACCAGCATTAATAGATGTTACACCAAATCCGATTGTACCGGTTTCTCCAATACCTTGAGTTAAACCAAAACTATTAATAAAAATATCTGTGCCTTGTAACCAATTAGATCGGTTAAATAATACTTCTGTTTTACGAGTATAAGCCGTACCAGCAACATTTAAAAATTGAGCTTCTAATCCTCTAACCTTTGCAGAATTTGAACCAACCATACCCGAATTGCGAGAATAAGGATTAATTAACAACTGACTTGCTCCAGCTTGACCAATTCGTTCAGGATTTCCTGAATAGCAATACAATGAGAAAGTCAATGCTGCCATGAGGCCAAAATATTTTAAATTTTTAATCATCTTATTTTTTTTTATTGACTAATAGCTTTGAACATCTAGTGGACGCATTATACCGAACCATTTTACAATCTTCTCACCTAATCCTTCTGCATCGATGTAAAAAATATACAAACCACTTGCAACAGAAATATTATTTTGATTTTTTAAATCCCAATCCGTGTAACTAATCTGTTTTGTTTGTTTAATATCTGATCCAGTTCCATTAGAACCAGTATAAATATCTTCCTGACCACTAACATCTCTTTTAATTGTTCGAATCAAAGTTCCATTCATTGAAAATATTTTGATAGTGCATTTGTTTGGTAAATTTGTAATTCTAACGCGATTATCTACCCTACCTGTTTCGTATGCTGATGAACCATAATATGGATTTGGAACAACACGAATTAAGTCTAAGGCATTTTTAGCAGTTTCTGAATCATTAGTTTTGGTAGCAATATCACTTGTATTAAATGAATACAAAGGGAAATTATTGTTCTCTGGGCTTGCTTTAATATTGGTTGTTAGCAAAGAAGGGTTATTTACACTAATCAATTTATTTAAAGTAGAGTACTGCTGATTACCTGATTGTATATTAGCAATCCCTGAAAATCCATATCTATATGGCTTAGCAACATTAATTTGAAATCTAACATCCGAAGGCATATTATCTGGGCTAAGAAAGTTATAACCTGATTTAGGCATTGGAATAGATACCCACATGATATCACGTTCTAAAGCGCTAAAAGGAGCTAAAGCAGTCCCATACATTTGGGTAGAAAAAACAGACGGCTTAAAATAGTTTTGAAGAATCTCTATAATTCTTTTGCCATAATCATATCTTCCAACGCCATAGTCTTTTCCTACAAAATCAGATTCCCAATCAAAAGGAGTTCCAGAAGTTGAAGTATAAAACTTTGAGCTTACACAATTACCTCCAAAAACATAAACAAAATGTTTACCACCCATTGCATATTGATAAGGACTATTCATACTTGATGTTGGATTCCAAATCATATCATCTCCATTATTTTCTTTTTGGAAGCTATCTTCGCCAAAAGCCATATTTAATCGTTCACCAGTTTCGATATTTATGGCGTAGCCTGGAAACCATCCCATTCCTGAAGCACTAATATAATCTGCATCATTAGGATCGTCAGTTACAATACCATTACCAATTTTACCATTTTTATCAACAGAAGCATGATTTCTTGGTCCAAAGAAAAATGCATTTCCTTGACTTAATTGTGACTTTTCTTGCATTTCTAAAACTGCACATCGAGTCCATTTTGATTTATCTTTTGTAAATACAATCAAAGCGCTACTCATTTTTCTTAAATCTGTATTACCATAATTAGGTGAAGAAGACGTCTCTTGTATTCTATTATACTTTTCTTCAAACCTAGGGTCTTTTTTCCACGAATTTCCATTAAAACCGGGTCCACAAAAAATTCTTGCAGAAGAAACAGGATAATAAGAGGCGCATAAAGGATAAGGTGCCCAAGTCCCTTTTAAAATTTTACCAAATTGTTTTTGAGGATCATAAAAGGTAAATTCTGAACCTGTTTTCTTATAATATGCATCTTCAAAACCAGCAGTTTTGTTAGAACCTGAAAGTATCCAATTAAAAGGGTTTTCTCCATCTTGATCTTCTAAAGACCCTAACCAATTGTTAGCACCATTAACATAAGAAATATTTGCGCCAATAAAAGAACCTGGATTTGGGCCTAAATAAGAAGCCTCTTTTGTTGTAAAATCCGAAAATTTATTAACATCCTCTCCTGGATCTGCCACCTGATTTATTTTAATAGAGAAACCTAATTCAGGAAAATAGAATTCGTTGCCAACATTAATTGCTTGAAATAAAGTGTCTTTATAACTAGCATTAGTAATAATTGTTGATGGAGTGGGCTCATTTGGATGATATATTTTTTTAGAAATAATATCTTTTAATTCCCAACTAGTATTGTTAGCATTTATAGTGGCAAGTGTTCCAGTATAAGTTTTGGAAGAAAGAGATGATGATTGTGCTGATTTTAGCATTAAATTTATGGAATCTGCTGGAGTTTTTGCAACAAAAGGAACCTGTCCTTTCTTGTCAATAGAATTCTGAATGAATCTAAATTCAAACTTCGAATCTACTAAATTTAAGGGGTCAACCACTTTTATATTTATAGGTCCCTGTCCGTATTCATATTCAATATTTTCAACAAATGAATTAGGCGAATTTAAAATTGCAAGTTCTGATTCGTTAGTTAAGGTCATTAGATTTCCGCCATTTCCTTGACCTTCTTTTCTGGTGATTTTTGGGCCAAATCCATAAACTGACTGAGCAATTGTACCTCCTTTTTCGGCGTCTATGTTATGAGGGATTCCTGCAGCGCGTTTTAATTTACGCCCCTCTAAATAAGGTTTCTTCTGCCCCATTAAATTTGCTGAAGAACTAATTGAAACAGGAACATCGGGCGCATAAGTTAAATACTCATTGTGAGCATAGGCAACCGTAACAAAATAATAGGTTTTATTATTTACTAATTTTCGATTTTCTAAAGTAGAAAAAGCATCGTCGGTAATTTTAAATGTCGATGAAATTCCTTTATTAGCTCCATCTACTTTTACCTTTGGCACATATCCACCAACATTATTATCAATTTCATAATTCACTAATCTACTAAAGTTATTTGCCACATCGCATTGAAAAATTGGAATTGCTTTTGTTCTGTCGCTTAAATCTGTAGAAGTTACTCCATCATTTTTAACTTGATAAACAATATACCCTTCAAACCTATAATTCTTATCCGGATTACTTAAAGCTGTTATGGTAGAAGTTGGGTCAGATACAATTGAAATATCTTCTTCTTCATAATCATTATTATATCTTTTAAAATTATTTGATTTACCTTTTTCGTTTGTTAAATAAAAAATTAATTCGTTATTCATTTCTTGAATAGTCAAATTAGGTGCTTCGGGACCATCTAATAATTTAAAGCAATTATCAAATAATGCTTGTGCTTTATCATCAGCACTAAACAATAATTCTAATGATTGCATATTGCCACCTTTACTTGGACTTTGAGCCCATGGCATTCCAAAAGTAATTTCATTAACAGCTCCTGGCTTTAAAGTGAAAGGGCCAGCAGATTGTAAGAAACGACGATCTCCAGGTAAATTACCAGATGCTTTTTCTGTCCAGCCAGTATTTTTTACAGGATTACCATCGTAAACATAAGTTGCCGGAGAGGTTCCGCCATATGCATTGCCACCAATAGTAAAATTAGAGCCGTCTTTCCAAAAACCAGTCATGTAATTGTAATAATGAATGGCTATATCAGGATTTGTAGTTTGAGGAGGAAAAGCTCCAATATTATTATTATAATAAGTAAACCTCGACATTTGAATAGTTTCTCCTGCCTCATCAATTATTCCATCTTGATCATTATCAATTTTGTCTCCAATATCAGCTAAAGGACCTTTAAAGAAATCGCAACCTAAAGATGGAGGATAATCTTGATAGCCATTAACTCCACTAGCCGATTCGTCAAATGGATCTGCGTTGTAGATATAACCTAAGCCTCTTTTTACGTCACAACCAACATAGTCATCTAAATAATATCCCAAATCAGCATCGTTCCAAATAGTAAAGTATGTTGAGTTTAATTGAAAAGAAGAGCGATTAAACACCTCGTAACTATAAAAAGTCATATTATTTATCTCGTCGTTCGTTTTAAAACCAAAAGCTTGAGCTCTTACCTCAACACCAATCGGTACACCTTGAGTTTCGGTATGAATGCCCCCTTTATCATTAAAAATCCAAAACAAAGTATTATCACCAAATAATTTAGTTTTACAAAATCCTAATTCGTTTTTTTCTGCTAAATTTTGTATATCATAGGCTGGATAATCTCCTCCGGTTGGATCATATAATCCATCGCTATTCACATCTATAAAAGGGGCAATTCTTCTACCTTGTTGTTTACTAACATCTCCATTACCTGGCCAATTTAATATTCCTGGAGTAATTGGGCCGCCGGCAACAAAATTATCTACTTCATTTCTTGAAACGGTATAAACTTGATCGTATTTTGAACATTCAGTCGGATCGGCTGAAGCATTTATGGTATCTAATGGGCCAGGCCAAAAATCAATTCCATTTTGGCGGTATGTCATTGCGGCTACTTTTAATTGACCACCAGCATCTAAACCGCCTAACCAAATAGATCCAGCAAAACTTGAAGATATTCCGTTATTTCTATTTTGAACCGCAGGAATGTAGTAATAAGCATTGGTGTTCCCATCTCTATCCCACCACATATCTCCGCCAGTAAATATGATTGTTCTTACATTATTAACCCAAAATTCTTTACTCGCTTTTGGCGCTGCACAATTGGCCAATACTCTTTGATTTATTTTAATTGAAGATGTTTCTTCTCCAGGTGCTTTTTCTCTGGCTAATAAAGATATACTTGTAAATGATACTAATAATATTATAACTTTTTTCATACTAATTTTCTTCATTTCAAAAAATTAAAAACTAAATAATAAGCCCAAACGAATTTGACGAGGCAGACTATAATTGCCAGGCGCATTCATTCGAATTGAATACATATTACTATAAGCAACTGCACTATTAGCTTGAGCCAATGCAGCTTGAGCTTGTGTTGAACTTAAGTAACCATCATCGTCAGGTGCACCAGTGTAATTAAATACATTTAATATGTTTTGAGTATTAAATAAATTTAAAACCTGGAGGTATATGTTTATGTTAGCAGATTTTTCACCATCAGGTCCATCTTTACCCCAAGTTAAATTAATGTTTTTATCTAAACGTAAATTTGCTCTAAAATTCCAAGGTTTTGACGAACCGTTTATTTGCCCAACAATACTTGAACGTCCGTTTCCGCCTTGTGTTGGAACTGCTGTACTCCATCGAGTATATGGATTACCTGAATTAAGTAAGAATGATAAATTAAAGCCAATATCTTGAAAAAGACGAATACTTTTATCTGATTTAGTTTTAAATGATGGCCCTTTATAATCTTTTTTATTCCCAAAACGGTAATCATAACTTAATACAAAATTATGACGGGTATCAAAATCTAAGGGTTGAAGTATTCTTAAATTAGGTTGGCCTGTTGAAGCTAAATTTGCTCCAGAATTAGCATTAGAACCAGAACCATCAGCAAATTGTAAAGTGTAATTTAAATTAATTCTAGAGCCACCTGTTCTTCTAAAATCAAAAATACAAGAAATCCCTTTTACAGTTGAAAAATCAATATTATCATACATGATATAATTTTTCGGAAAAGCTCCAACAACAACACGTTGATTTATTTGACCTCTTATTTCTTTATAAAAAGATGTAATAGTTAATGATGCATTTTTACGTTCATTTAATACCTGTTGAAAACCTAACTCATAATCAACTGTTCTTTGGGGTTGTTGATTAGGATTTGTAATTAATGGGGTTGATCCCGAAGCGTTCATATAATAATATTCTAAAGGCAATAGTTGACTTCCGGTAGGTCGTTGAGATAAAACATCATAGTGCGCAAAAAAATTAGCCACATCAGAAATTGGGAATGAAAATGCTAAGCGAGGTTGAGGGATAATTGCTGCAACATAATTTGTAAAAGCTGCTGCTGACATTTTTTTGTTATAATCGGCGTTATCTTTAAAAAGAGGAATTGGCCTAGCATCAGAAGAAGCAATTAAGTTTGGATCAGAAATTTCATTTCCTTCACTATTGTACCATTTGTCTCCATCTCTATAACCCTTAATTGAAATTGGAGATTTTCCACCGCTGGGATTTTGAGCAACATAAATAGCTGCGTTTTGTGAAATATTTTTTGGGATATTATCTGTAAATCCTGCCGGTAAATTACCTATAGAGCCCAAATCTCCAACATGAGCTAATTCATGAAGTGCATATTTATCTTTTAACACTTGCTGATTAGCGTCATATCTATCAATACGCAAACCAACATTAAACTTAATGTCTTTAAAATCGAAATGATCCATAAGATATATAGAAGAGTAAATAGGACGAAACGAACCAATTGGTAAAAGTAATTTACCATTAGAGGAAGTTTCAGTTAAAAATTTATTAATATCTGTTTTTTCATTTGTTTTAATACCATCATGAGTATAACCATTGTAAGAAACAATGTTATTATCACTGGTATTTCCTAACAAATCTTCAGCACTAAACATATTTATATTAAATATAGAGGGGTCTAAGGCATCCGTATTAATAAAACCTGTATAGTTATTAGGTAATCCCATTTTTACTAAAAGTTTCTCCGAAAATTGAGATTGTTTATTTTCTTCGTATAAATAATTAAAAGAATAATAAGGCACTAAGCCTGAAAAATCTGGGTTTAATATGGGGTTCGATTTATCTAGTTGCTCTGTATGTTGATTTACTATTTGCCTCATTCGAGTCCAAAGAGCTGATGCATTTAACCCATAATTGCTAAAAGTACGTTGATCGAATTCTAAACCTACAGTTACAGCATGATCTTTAATATCAGTATTAAAACTAGTTGCTACTCTAACTTGTTCTTGATTAGAGAAAGAATATCCACCCGGATAGGCTCCGAAATTGTTATATAAACTATAAACACTCTGAGGGTTATCGCCATTTCTTAAACCATTATTACCAGCAATATAATCTAAACTAATAAAAGGCGTTCTTGAATTATTAATTAAATAACTTGTATAAAGAGCTGCATCAGGATTAAGGGTTCCAGGTGTAAATTTTACAGGAAGTTCAGACCTACCAGAATATACGTAGGCATTTACTGTTTGTCCGTTAATTAAAAAATCAGGCGAATAATTATAAGTAATTGCATTAGCTTGATCAAAATAACTTCGCTCAAATTTACCCACATAACCATAATTAAACAAATTGTCTTTATGAATTTGGCTTTGATTTTTAGACATGCCATTTTCATAACTCACTAAAAATTTAAAAAACGAATTTGAAATAAGAGATTGTGATTTTTCTTTGTTTATCTGAGAATTGCCGAATTTTTGGGTAATTGATAAATTCCCTCGAATGGTACGGCCAATGTTTTGAGAATTATTTACTGAATTAAATATTTGATTACTTCCTTGACCACCTGAATTATTATCTGAATAATCATAAAAACCTCCCAAAGTAATATTCGTGTTTGAACTTGGTTGAAAATCTATTTTGCCATTAATTGAAATTGATCTGGCTCTATTATTAGGACGAATAACATTATCATACATATCGTCTTTTGTTACATACTCTGAATTACGAATAAAACCAGTTCCTGACCTTGATGGTATTAATGGTTTAGCTTTTAATTCTGCAAGTTTATTATCATTTAAAACCCAAATAGGCACAAAAGACGGTGAAGTTTCTCTGACATAATTTCCTTGCCCTGATAAAAAGAAACCTAATACAGTTCTTCTTGTAGAATCTTTCTTTTTGTATAACGGTCCACCTAAACTATAGCCTAAAGAGTTATAACCATAAGGATCAGTTAATTCGGAAGAAATTACTTCTATTCCACCAAAATATTTAGACTGAGGGCCACGAGTAGATATTGAAATAGCTCCAGAAGTTAAATCACCATAATTAGCTGGTACACCGCCAGTAATCACATTTAATTGCTCAATAGATTGTTGAGGTAAATTAGGATTACCAAAAACTTTTACTCCATCAACAAAATAGGTTGTTTGTCCTGAACGGCCACCTCTTACATTAAGCGCTTTTCCTTCATCGGCTTGAAAAACACCAGCTGTAGTTGCGGCAACTGAATTAATATCCTTAGTAGCTAAATTTTGGTAATCTTCGCGAGTAACTGTTTGTCCTGATTTTGTATCAGGATCAATTAAAGGAACCTGATAGGTTGAAACTATAATTTCTTCTAAGACAACACCATCACCATTTGATAAGCCAAGGGTTATATTAATGGTTTTACCTTCTCCAACTAAAACATCGTTTATTTGCTGCGTTTGATATCCAACATAAACTCCTTTAACAGTGTATTTTCCGGGCGATAATGGTTTAATAACAGCTTCTCCATCCATATTTGTTGTTCCAACACCTACCTGAACCCCATCTTTAAATGCAACCACATTAGCAAAAGGGATAGCCTCTTTTGTGGACCTATCCTCTAATTTTACTTTAATAGCTCCATTATCGTTTTGTGAAAACGATGTTAAACCAATGAAAATTATAAAAAAAGCAGCTAAATAAATCTTATTCATATTGTTAAATTAACTTAATGATTCTATATCTAAAGCCTTAAATTTATATACGCTGAATTAATTTTACAAGTAAAAAAATAGCATATTTATTAAAAGCCTGTATTTCAGTTAATTAAACTTTCACAAGGAATTAACATAAAATTTAAATTAATTAATAAAATTAAAGCAATGATTTGTAAGTTTTTTAATGTTTTTTAAGCCATTTTTTTACAAAAAACTCAGATTTATTTTCATTATGTCTATTTGCTAACTTTCTACTCTCCCGCATCCGCTTTCTAACTTTTTTTGTTTGAATACGTTTGTGATGTTTTTTGACGGCTTTTTTTTCTGCGCGTTCTTTTCTTTTTTTTTCTTTTCGTTCAGCCCTTATTTTTTTATTTGACCTTAACTCTTCTTTATATGTTTTTTCTCTTGGTCCACTTACCTTAGCTTTTTCCTGGCAATAATTACTTTTTAAAAATCCTAAAAGAAATAAAAAGACAAAAAAAAATTTAAAATAAATGTATTTTTCTTTTTTCATTCAATAAATAATTCTTAAAATAACATACTAAAGAGAAATCTATAGAAATCACTAATAATTTAATATAAAGAGAGTAAAATAGTATTATACTTTATTATTTTTATACTCAATCACTTCAACTCCAAAGCGTCTTAAAAAATCCACGCCTTCATCTGAAATTAATCCTTTAAATTTGGCGTAACTATCTTTATAAAAAACTTTTTTTATTCCTGTAGTAAATATTACCCTTGCACAAGCAATACAAGGAGAAAGCGTAATGTAAAGTGTTGATCCGATCATACTGATGTTATTTTTTGCAGCATATAAAATAGCATTCTGTTCAGCATGAAGAGCTAAAGAGCAACTTCCTTTACTATCTCTTTCGCAACCTGTTTCTGGCCATTCAATGTCACAATTATGAGTTCCGGCAGGCGGACCATTGTAGCCCAAAGAAACGATTCGGGTGTCTTTAGTTAATACCGCACCTACTTGGGCTTTAACACAATGAGATCGCTTTGCTAATTTTTCTGCAAGGTCCATGTAAATTTCATCAAAAGAAGGCTTAACCATAATTTTTTTTTTATTATTAAAGTGCTTCGCTAACAACTTCTTTAACATCATGAGGTAGTAATCTTTTAAGCAGTGCTTCAATTCCGGCTTTTAAAGTCATGGTGCTACTAGGACAACCGCTGCAGCTTCCACGCATTTGAACAGTTACAATACCATCTTTTAATTGCTTAAATGTAATTAAGCCTCCATCTTGTTCAACTGCTGGTCGAATATATTGTTCAAGCACTTCAATAATTTTGTTTTCAACTTCATTAATTGGCGCAGAATGTTGGGTGTTTATAGAAATCTTTTCTTTAAAAGAAGAATCTTTTGATACATTTTGTTCGGGTAATTTTTGAATGATAACATTACCATTATTAAGATATTCGGTTATAAAAACTCTTAATTCGTCTCTTATTTCTTCCCAAATTACTGATTCGATTTTAGTAATGGTTATATAATTAGAAGAAATAAATATACTTTTAACAAAAGGAAATTGAAATAATTTTTGTGCAATTGGAGCCTCTGAAGCTTCATTTATTTTGAGATATTCTGCTGATGCACCGCTCACCAATAATAATTTATTGGCAACAAATTTTATACTTGATGGATTTGGAGTTTCTTCAGCATAAATGATATATGGAATGTCTTGAAAATTCATGATTATAATTTATGTATTTAATAAAAGTACAAAATTAAGTTTAAAATTTAGATGAATTAAACTTCTAAACAAGAATTATTTTGATTCATTAATTTTATACGCTAACATAAATCGAATATCTGAATAAGAAACATCGTGAGATAATTTGTTTTTAATTGGGGTCATACCAAAATTATAGTCAAAATTTTCTAAAGCTTTTAAAATTAATTTTTGTTTTTCTTTATCTACTAGTTTATCTATTTTTAATTCTCCATTAGCTATATAGGTAACTAAATGTGATTGAATTGTATTAATAGAAAGTTTTCTTTGTTGAGCAATTTCTTCGAAATTAAATCCGTGTTCAAAAAGTCTAAATGTTTGTTCTTTTGTATTTACTTTTTCAAAATTGTCATTGGGTGAATAAAATTCATCATTGGGTTTTTGAGATTTTTCTTTTTTTGGTTTTTTTTCTTTTTTTAACTTAAGTAAGTGCATTTTTGATTCTAGATTATTTTCGATCATGTAGTTATGAATTATTTTCAAAAACTCTGATCCAAATGCGTTAACTTTTGCTTCACCAAAGCCTGAAATCTTTAATAAATGTTCTTCATTAGTTGGGAGATAATTGGCGAGTTCAGTAATGGTTTTAGCATTAGCTACTAAATAAATAGGTTTTTGTTCATCATTACATATTTGGTCGCGTAAAATTAATAATTCGCGATAAAGTTTTGGGTTTTGAACATCTATACTCAACTTAGTATTTTTAGACGAAGCATAAATATTTATTTTAAAATCAGGATAAATTAATTTTAGTTTTTGGTTTAAAAATTGATTGAAAACAAAACCGTTTGTACATACTTTTATTAATTCATGCTTTAAGAATAAAGAATCAAAAAGTAACTGTAATATTTCATTTATTTCATTTGCAGCTTCTTTACTTTCAGATATCAATAAACATTTTTTTAAATCATCAATTGATTTTTTTATTTCTGATTCAAAATAAACAGATGCTTTTTTTATTCTATTTTGTAAAACTTCATCTTTTTCTATAATTATTGCTTGATTGATTAAAGATTCTAATTGGTCTTTAAACTTATTCGAAAGATTTACTATTGTTTCAATTGTTTCAAAAAAATTAGCACTCCAAACCAATCCTTCATGATTGATTTTAGATTTATACATTTGAATAATTCCTCCTAAGTCATTTCTATACTGAAATTGATCTGAAAAATCGAATAAATTTAATAAAACTGATTTTACATAATTCCGTTGAGATGAATTAAAAATTGAATTAACCTGTTCGTTAGTTTGTTTTGTTGTAGAAAAATTTAATATCTTAAGATCGTTTAATAAACTTTTTGTGCTAATCATTGTACTTAATGTTAAACCTTTTAAACTTCTGCATCTGCTAAGAGCAACATATACTTGACCCGAACTAAAAGATTCGGCGGCGTCTATAATTAAATTATCAAAAGTTAAACCTTGACTTTTATGAATAGTAATGGCCCAGGCCAATCTTAAAGGGTATTGCGAAAAAGTACCCAAAACCTCTTCATTTATTTGTTTTGTAGATTTATCTAGTTTATAAGCAACATTTGTCCAAGTTTCCTTTCCAACCTCAATTTCATATTTATCATCATCACATTTTACTTTAATTTTATCGTCATCAAGATAAACTACAATTCCTATTTTTCCATTATAATAATTTTTTTCAACATTATTTTTCAGAAACATTACCCGTGTTCCTTTCTTTAAAATTAATTCTCCATCGGCTGGGAAATTTTTATCAGAAAAAACACCTTCTACTTTTGATTTATATTTATAAGATTTTTCTTTAATTGCATTTAAATTTTTGTCGTTAATTTCATCGGCTTTTCTATTATGAGTAGTAAGCGTAATGTTATTTTGATAATCATTTTCAGTAATTATTGGTTTATAAAATGAATTCAAAAGTGCCAAACTCTCTGAATCCAATTGATTATTTCTGACTTTATTTAATAACTCGATAAAAGCAGTTTCACTTTGTCTGTAAATTTTTTCTAATTCAATAAAAACGGTGGGATTGTTTATTAAAACATGACTGTCAAAAAAATATGGACTCTTATAAAATTGACTCAACATCTTCCATTCCTCTTGTTGAACAACAGGAGGAAGTTGATACATATCTCCTATTAATAAAACTTGAACGCCTCCAAAAGGCAAATGATTTTTTTTTCGAATTTGCCTCAGGGTCATGTCTATTTGATCAAGCATATCGGCCCTAACCATACTTACCTCATCAATAATTAATAATTCTAAATTTCTGAAGATAGCTAAGCGTTGAGCATTATATTTTGGTGCTAAAAGACTATTTTTACTCGTGTCAATTTCGCCACTTTCTTTAAAGGCAGGTATAAATGGGCTAAAAGGAAATTGAAAAAAAGAATGGATAGTTGATCCACCAGCATTAATAGCGGCAACACCTGTAGGGGCTATGATTGATAATTGTTTAAATGTGTTTGCCTTAATATATTTTAAAAGGGTTGTTTTACCGGTTCCTGCTTTCCCAGTTAAAAAAATTGATTGGTTTGTTTGATTTACAAAATTTAAAACACGTTCAAATTGTAAATTAATTTCTATTCCGTCCATTTTAGTTACGTACAAAGTAAATAAAATAAAACAAAATTAATCTTATAAAAAAACATTTAAACTCGACTTTATGAGTAAATAGTAGGCAAAAAACCAAAAAAATCGGATAATAATTGAAATTTCATTACAAATACATGGGTGTTAAAATTAATGCTATCCTCTCAATATTTTAACAAATTTTTAATTTTGGCATAATATTTGTAAGTTTACGATTGAATAAAATTAAAAAAATAAATTTATGAATAAGTTGAGCAAAATTATTACTGCAACCATTTTAGTTTTAATGTCATTTATTAATACTAGTTGGGCACAAGATTTTAAATTAGACCCCATGTATTTTCACATTTTTGATAAAGATTCATTAAAAGGATTTGAAGAAGATGCCGCAAGAGCTTCAGCAATTTCTGAACAATACTTAGGTGCTGAATTTAAAGTAAAAATGTATCAGTTAAAACGTGCATTTATTAATGACAGATATAATCTTTGGCCAAAACCAATAAAAAATTCACCTTATAGTTTTAATACTGCTGCTAAATTAAGTATAGTTCCTGGTTGTACAAATGAAGATTTTGAGGCTTCTACCGCCGGATCTGTAACTGCACAAAATCAAATTACTGGCTGGACTGTGACCAGAGGCAATGTAAATCCTCCAAATAATGCTTGTAACCTAACTGGGTGCTGCACAAATAACCCTGTTGAGTCAGAATTAATTTCCGCTCCCAATGGCATAATTGACCCAGTTATTGGATCCATTTATCCAATTTTTTCGGTATTTGGTTCTACCGCTGCCAATCCAAATGCAGCATTAAATAATCCACAGATTGCTCAAAGTATGTTTGGAGATAAATTTATCCGAATTAATAGTTCTGGATTGGGTACTCAAGCATACAGTGTTGAAAGACTTTCTAAAACTTTTGCCGTAAATTCAAACAATGCTCTGTTTCAATTTGCTTTCATATTTGTATCCAGTTGTGGACACTCATGTTGCAGTGCTGGTGCATTTCAAATTAAATTAACTAATGCTACAACCAATTCTATAATTGCTTGCCCTAGTTATTCTGCTGCTGGACCAAGTACTAGTTGTCAAAACTACACTGTAAACGGAATTAATTTTTTAAATGCAGTTTCTGGAACACCAGCTACCGTGAACTCTGGAATAGTATTTAATAAGTGGCAAGTAAATTCGATGGATTTAACTCCTTACATTGGTCAAAACATTACAATAGATATTATAGCAAACGATTGTGATGCAAGTGGTCACTATGGTTATGTGTATTTTGATGCCCAATGTGGTCCAATGGTTGTTTACGGTAATGGAACAGCTTATGGTGCTGGTTCAGGAAATATAACAGTGCCAACTTGCGGTGCAGCTGGAGCAACTCTTTGCGCATCATCAGGCTTAGGGCCTTATTCTTGGGCTGGACCAGGAGTTAGTCCTGCTTTTGCAGCACCCTCTCAATCAAATATATGTTACATCACCAATATTTCTGGAACTTATACTCTGTTTATGAATCCCCAGGGATCTTGTTCGGCCATTCAACGTATCATTTCAGCAACCATTACACCTGCTCCATTGTTAGCTGCCTCTATTGTTCAAGCTGTTTGCGGTTCAACAACTGCTGTAGTTACAATTACACCATCGGGATCTGCTGCGGTTCCTTCAACTTTAATATGGAGCCCACCACCACAATCAATTAATCCGGGTACAACAATTGCAACATATTCAATACCACCCGGACCTGCTCCAACCGTTGTTAATATTTCGGCAACAGATCCATTAGGTTGTTTGGTTATTGCCACTGTTAGTGTTAATCCGGCTGCGCCCGTTCCAACATTTACTTTTCAAAACGTCTCTGGAACGACAAGTCTTACCTGCAATAACACATCGGTAGAAATAAATGCTCTTTCAACCTATACTTATGGTATGATTGATTATATATGGGTTTCTGCGGGAGCATCATATTCTGGAACTCCAGTAACAATAATTACGCCTGGAAATTATACAGTAACTGGTTTTGATCCTGTAAGTGGTTGTGGCGTTACAAAAACAATTTCGATAGGATCTAACTTCAGTCCTCCCACTTCTATTATTTCTCCTTTATTACAGAATATTACATGTACTAATTCGGTTGTAGTTACTGTTACTGCTACTGCCTTAAGTCCCTCTATAAATGTTCAGCACGATTTTATGTCGCCACTTGGAGGAACTGTTACTGTTATGTCACAAACAGCAATTTTCTCTCCTGGTCCAGGAACGTATACTCATGTGTTAATTAATTTATTAAACGGTTGTAAAGTCACTAAAACTTTTACAATTACTGCAGCACCAGAATTACCTACATTTAGTGTAAATAGTCCATCAAACTTTACATTAGGTTGCGGCACAAAAAGTATGATTACTGTAAATATTTCAAATGCTGCTACAAGTCCTGTGCCTGGTGGAGCCGTGAGTTATACTTTTTTACCTCCAGGATCATCAACATTGTACACAACAAATTCAGCGCCTACCATTACCAATGTAACAGTTCCAGGTACATGGACAGTTGTGGTGCAGGATAATGCAACAAATTGTAGAACAAGAGTTCCGATATCAATTGTTCAAAATACATTTGCACCAAACGTTGAGGCTATTGTTCCAAATCAAACGCTAACTTGTGCTACTCCCACAGTAAAATTAGAAGGAGCTAGTTTAACGCCGAATGTTAGTTATAATTGGTCATTCCCAACAGCGCCAGGGAATTTACAAGGCATTCCAATTACAATAATTACGACAAGTAACACCACCAATACATTGGTAGCCAACTATACACTAACGGTAATTGATAATAATAATACATGTAAGAGTTCGTCAATCATACCAATGTATCAAAATATATTTCCTCCTAAAGTAGGAATATCTTTGAGCTCAACGGTTATTGCTTGTAACACATCAAGTGTGGTATTAACTAATACTAGTTCTAGTCAATCTCCTTCTAATTTTCCAAACACACAAATTATACAAGGCTATTTATGGGAAGGGCCACCGCCTCAATTTAGTGAATCTTTAACTTCTAATTATAATGCATTCATTCCTGGTGTTTATACATTAACAGCTAAAAATTTAAACAACGGTTGTTTGGGAAGCGGAACGGTTTCAATTGCTGATAATAGAATATTTCCAGTAGTAAATAATCCAGTAGGCCCCGATCCATTTTTCTTAGATTGTGGAACGGCAACTGTAGCTATAAATGCAATAATTAGTAATGCCAATAGTAACTTTACTTTTTTATGGCATACAGAAGGTAGCGGAACTTCATCTACTAGTGCCATAACAAACTCTATTTTAAATGTAAATTCTGCAGGAATATATGAAATAGAAGTTTTAAATCCTTCAAATGGATGTAAAACAACAGGAACTGTGTCAGTAAAAAATGGAAGTTTAACATCTAATTTTACTCCAGATAAGATCAGTGGATTTGCTCCATTAACAGTTAATTTTACAAATAACTCAGCTTCATCTTCTACAATTAGCTCAACAATTCCAATTAATTCGGTTTGGAATTTTGGAAATGGAACTAGCTCAATTACGCCTGCTTCTTCTATAACGCCATCATCAATTTATACTCAACCAGGAACCTACACAGTAACTATATTTAATAATAAAGGTTCGTGCCAGGATGTGTTCAAAAAAATTATTGTAGTTGATATTCCATCAAAATTAGAAGTACCTAATGTATTTACTCCTAATGGAGATGGCAGTAATGATATTTTCTTTTTAAAGGCTTCTAATTTAACAGAAATTACTGCATTAATTTATGATAGATGGGGAAATAAAATTTATGAATTAACCAGTAACACAGGAAATATTGCTTGGGACGGTAAAAATCAAGTTGGTAAAGATGTTGCTGAGGGAACCTATTTTTATATCATAACTGCAAAAGGAAAAGATGGGCTTGATTATAATACTAAAGGGAATTTAAGCTTGTATCGCTAACAAAAAAACCGGTTTAAAACCGGTTTTTTTTATTAAATTATCCTATTTAATTTATTGCTTTTTGATTATTAGAAAGTTTATAAAATATTTAGGTTCAAAATGGATTCGAAAAAATTATCTTGTATCTTTATTAATTAAAAACAATGGGAAGAATATTTCAAACTAGAAAGGCGACCATGTTTAAGAGATATGCCAAAATGGCTAAAGCTTTTACAAAATTAGGCCGAGAAATAGTTATCGCGGTTAAAGCTGGGGGGCCTCATCCTGAAAGCAATCCAAGATTAAGAATGATTATACAAAATGCAAAGGCAATTAATATGCCAAAAGTAAATGTTGAATCAGCCATAAAAAGAGCAAGCGAAAAAGACTCAGGTAACTATGAAGAAATTATTTATGAAGGTTATGCTCCTCATGGGGTGCCTGTATTAGTAGAGTGCACTTCAAATAATCCTACCAGAACAGTTGCCAGTGTTAGATTATATTTTAATCGTGCCAATGGCTCATTGGGAACTAAAGGATCGGTTAGTTTTATGTTTGATCATATTGTTTTATTTAAAATTGATGCGACAGGTATTGAAAAAGATGATTTAGAATTAGAATTAATTGATTTTGGATTAGAAGAAATAACAATGGATGAAGATCAAAATCAATTTATTATTCAGGTTCAGTTTAATGATTTTGGAAAAATTCAATCTGCTTTAGAAAATCGGAAAATTTCTGTAATCGAAACAAGTAAAATTTATATTCCAACAACAACTAAAGAACTCAGTCCAGATGAAGAAGCAGAAGTTATGGCTATGATTGAAAAAATGGAGGAGGATGATGATATTGAAGCAGTTTATCATAATATAACTTAAATTTTTTGGAAAAACAATGGAGAATATCTGAACAATTAAATATCCAAGTTACAGGAGATTTACAAACACAATTAAGTGTTGACAGAGTTGTTGCCCAATTATTAAAACAACGTCAAATTAATACTTATTCTGAAGCAAAATCTTTTTTTAGACCAGATTTACAACAATTGCATGACCCCTTTTTAATGAAAGGGATGCAAAAAGCCATTGAACGAATACAGGCCGCAATATTAAAAAATGAATCCGTAATGATATTCGGAGACTATGATGTTGATGGAACTACTGCGGTTAGCATTGTATATAGCTTCTTTAAACAACATGTCAAAAAAATTAGCTACTATATACCAGATCGATATAAAGAAGGTTATGGCATATCATTTATGGGAATTGATTATGCTAAACAAAATAACATTAGCTTAATTATTGCATTAGATTGTGGCATAAAAGCAAATGATAAAATAGAATATGCAAATAAATATGGGATTGATTTTATAATTTGTGATCATCATTTACCAGGAAATATTTTACCTAAAGCTTGTTCTATTTTAGATCAAAAACAATTAGATTGCAATTATCCATACAAAGAATTGAGTGGAGCAGGTATCGGATTCAAATTAATACAAGCTTATTCTATAAGCGAAGGTTTGAAACCAGAAGAGTGTTACCAGTATTTAGATTTAGTTGCCACAAGCATTGCAGCAGATGTAGTTCCTATAACTGGTGAAAATAGAATTATGGCACACTTTGGGCTAGAAATAATAAATAATTCTCCTAGACCAGGGATTAAAGCATTATTAAATTTAAATGAACAAAAGAATCCAGTAAATATTAGTACACTGGTTTTTACTCTTGCACCAAGAATAAATGCTGCAGGAAGAATAGAACACGGCAGCAAATCAGTTGAATTATTATCCTGTGAAGATGATTCTTTGGCATTTGAATATGCAAAAGCAATTAACGAAACTAATACACAAAGAAAAGACATAGATTCAGAAACCACATTAGAAGCTTACGATATATTAGAAAAAGATCCATTATCACTTTTAAAAAAAACTACCGTATTATTTAATACTAATTGGCATAAAGGAATTGTAGGTATAGTTGCTTCGAGGTTAATAGAAAAATATTATCGGCCAACTATTGTATTAACTGAAAGTGATGGCAAGATTAGTGGTAGCGCAAGAAGTGTGAAAGATTTTGATGTATATAGCGCCATAGAAAAATGCAGTGATTTGCTTGAACAATTTGGTGGTCATAAATATGCTGCGGGGCTAACCTTAAGTAAAGAAAATATTGAACCATTCAAAATAAAATTTGAGCATGTAGTTTCAGAATCGATTACTGAAGAACAACTCATCCCAAAAATAGAGATAGATACTGAGATAGAATTTCACGAAATAAACGACAAACTTCTAAGAATAATTAAACAATTTGCTCCACATGGACCAGAAAATATGACTCCTGTATTATTAAGCAAACAAGTTTACGAGACAGGCTGGGGAAAAGTGTTTGGAAAAAATCATCTCAAATTAGAATTATTTCAAAAATCTAATCCTAATATTAGATTTAACGCCATTGCATATAACAAAGGAGATTTTATCCATTTTTTTCAGCGAAAAGTGCCAATGGATATCGTATTTAAAATTCAAGAAAACGAATTCAAAGGAATCAAAACTATTCAATTAGTTGTAGAAGATTTTAAAGTAAGCAACTGATAAATTAGTTTAATAAATTATTTAAGATTATTAATTTTTAAATTTTTATTAATCAAATAATTTAAGCGCCAAAACAGAACTACAGCTGCAAAAATAAGTGAAACTAAAAGTCCGATCCAAACGCCTACAGTTTCTAATTTTAGAATAAAAGCAAGCCAATAGGCCAAAGGGAGTGCAATAATCCAATAGCCAACTAAACTTATTAAAGTTGGGATTTTAAAATCTTCGAGTCCTCTTAAAATACCAACAATGGTTACTTGAATACCGTCGAATAATTGAAACAAAGCTGCAATAATTAATAATTTAGATGCAAGATTAACGATTTGCAAATCAGAACTAAATACTTTAGGTAAAAAATTATTAATCATCAAAAACAAAATTGCAAAACCTCCCATAATTAACATAACTAATTTAATTGAAGAGAAAGCTGCTTGTTTTATTTCTAGCCAATTATCCTGAGCTTTATAAATACCAACTCGGATAGAAGATGCGCTACTTATTCCACTTGCAAACATATAAGTAAAAGCTGCAATACTTAAAGCAATTCCGTGAGCATCAATTTGTTCTTTACCAAAAGTACCAGCCATTAAACCAGCAATCACAAAAGCGGCTACTTCGAATGTTAGCTGAAGACCGGCGTTTAAACCAATTTTTGCAAGATGAAATAATTCCTTTTTATTAATTTTAACTTTATTGTAAACAGCCGAAATTTCTTTAGTTACTGGAGATTTAAAAATTAAATACAGAAAAGAAAATCCCATAAAAACACGTGAAATAAATGAAGCCCAAGCTGAGCCTATGTATCCTAATTCGGGGAAACCAAATTTTCCATAAATCAATAAATAATTTAAAACAATATTAATTACGTTACCGATAATACTAATAAATAATGCCATACGGGTATTACTTAATCCCTCGCAGTATTGTTTACAAGTAAAAAAAAGTGAAATGGGGATCATAGAAAAAATAAGCACATTAAAAAAAGGTACTGCCAATTTAATTACGTCTTCTGGCTGATGCATATATTTTAAAAGACCGGAGGATAAGAACAAAACAATAAAACAAATAATTGAAACGGAAACGTTTAAAAAAATTGAGTTTTTAAATAAAGATGCTTTTTTAAGTAAGTCCATATTTTGATTTGCAGTTGTTACAAGGGGTGTTGTTGCGTAACTAACTCCAATACCAAATACCAATAATAAAATATATAAATTATTAGACAAAATACATGCGGCTTGTTCAGCAGCGCCAATTTTTCCTAAAAAAACTGTGTCTACCATGCCCGTAATGATATAACCTACCTGAGTAATTACAAGTGGCCAAGCTAAATAAATAGTGTTTTTAATATGATTATTTATAATAAACATTTTTAAAATTAAGTTTGTAAAGATATACTAAATAGAAGATTATTAAATAACTTTATACCATTAATATTAATTTAATAATACAAATGAATTTTGAAATTATTCTTGAACAAACAATTAATACAGCAAAAAAAGCTGGAAAATTTATTAAAGAAAAGCAGAAAAATTTTATTTATAACCAAGTTGAGATTAAAGGATTGAATGATTTGGTAAGTTATGTTGATAAAACTTCTGAAAAAATGATTGTTGAAGAACTAAATAAAATTATGCCAGAAGCTGGCTTTTTAGTTGAAGAAAACAGTATTTCAGAATCAAAAAATTATAATTGGATAGTAGACCCTTTAGATGGGACAACAAATTATGTTCATGGCATCCCATGTTATTCTGTTAGCATTGGATTAGAGTGTAAAGGTGAAATGATTTTAGGTGTTGTTTATGAAATAAATCGCGATGAGTGTTTTTATGCCAGTAAAGGCAAAGGTTCTTTTTTAAATGGAGAAAAAATACAAGTATCGGACAGAAAAAATTTATCTGAAAGTTTAATAGCTACTGGTTTTCCGATTAATAACTTTAGCCGTTTAAAAAATTATTTAGAGGCATTGGAATACTTAATTAAAAATACTCATGGTGTTAGGCGAATTGGTTCTGCAGCAACTGATTTATGTTATTTAGCTTGTGGCAGAGTAGATGCATTTTTTGAGTATAATCTTAATGCTTGGGATATAGCAGCGGGAGCAATAATAGTTAAGGAAGCTGGTGGAAGTATTTATGATTTTTCGGGGGGAGAAAATTGGTTATTTGGCAAAGAAATAAGTTGTAGTAATCGTTTATTAAAAGAAGAATTTAATTTGGTAATTAAAAAATATTTTAAAATTTAAACTTTTTCAAAAACCATCATTGCCCATTCATTTTCATTAGTAGATAAAATAAAATTTAAATTATTAATATTAGCAACATCTTTTATCTCATTGATATCGGTTGTAAAAAAACCACTTAAAAAAATCCTTCCTTTTGTTACTAATTTTTCAGAATAATATTGAATGTCTTTTTTTAATATATTTTTATTAATGTTAGCTAAAATAATATCGAAATGGAATTCGTTTTTTAATAAATCAACATTACCCAATTTAATTTGAATTTCAGGAAACTTGTTTACTGAACAATTTTCGACACTATTTTCGACACTCCATTCATCAATATCGATACCAATAACTTCATTAGCACCAAGTTTTTTTGATAAAATTGCTAATATTCCTGTTCCGCATCCCATATCCAATACACGTTTATTATAAAAATCGACTGAAAACATTTCTTTACAAACTAATCTAGTAGTTTGATGATGACCAGTTCCAAAACTCATTTTGGGCATTATTACAATTTCGTGTTTAAAAGAAAGATTTTTTTCATGGAAGGGTGCACGAATAAACAATAAATCGTCAACTAACACTGGATCAAAATTTTGTTCCCATTCGGCATTCCAATTTATTGTTTTTATTTTTTCAATTTGATAAGAATAAATAAAATCATCAAATTTTAAATCTGTAAAATTAAGATTAGTAGAAAGTTCTTCGTTTATATAAGCGATAAAACCAACTTCAGAATAATCGAAAGTATCAAATCCAAAATCGGCAATTAATGCAATCAAAATTTCAGAACCTGGCTGATGAGGAATAACATTAAAATGATAAGCCAAATAAGCCATTAAAAAGAATTAATAATTTTGCAAAATTCGGGACCAATTAAGCTCGCACCGCCAATTAATCCTCCGTCAACATCTGGACAATCAAAAAGTTCTTTGGCATTTTGAGAATTACAACTTCCTCCATATAAAATAGAAATATGTTGTGCCAATTCTTCAGAAAACATTTGGGCAATAACAGTTCTTATATATAAATGCATTTCTTGTGCTTGAACTGGCGAAGCTGTTTCGCCTGTTCCGATTGCCCAAACAGGTTCATAAGCTAAGACTAATTGATTTATTTTATCTTTTGGCAAGCGAGATAACACGTCATTCAATTGAGTTTTGACTATATTAAAATGAGAATTAGATTTTCTGTGTTCTAAATTTTCGCCAAAACAAAAAATAATTTTTAAATCAGCTAATAAAGCTTGTTCTATTTTTAGAATAATTTGTTCGCTTGTTTCATTAAAATATCTTCGTCTTTCGCTATGACCAATTAAAACATAATCACAAGAAATAGATTTTAACATCTCTGCTGAAACCTCTCCAGTATATGCGCCAGAATTAAATTCGCTACAATTTTGAGCGCCGATTTTTATTTTATTTGTATTATTTAAAGCATCTTTAATGCTTTTAATAAAAGCAAAAGGGGGAAATAAAATTTTTTCGACCTGAGGTGAAGTCGTTGAATTTATTTGAATAAAATTTAATAATTCGAGTGCTTCATTAAAATTGGTATTCATTTTCCAATTTCCGGCAACTATTTTTTTTCTATTCATATTTTAAATTATTTAATCCTAACCCTTGGATCTAAAATCCCATATAAAATATCAACAACAATATTAATAATTACAAAGATACAAGCAAAAATTAAAGTTGCTCCCATAACTACTGGCAAATCATTGTTATTTAATGCCTCAACAACAGTATAACCAATGCCTTTCCAACTAAATATTTTTTCAACAAATACAGCTCCTGCCATTAAACCTGCAAACCATCCAGAAATTGCAGTTATAACGGGATTTAATGCATTTTTAAGTGCATGTTTAAATATAACTTTTTTAAAAGATAAGCCTTTTGCTTTTGCTGTTCGAATATAATCTTGGGATAAAACTTCTAATAATGAACTTCGAGTTAATTGTATAATTATGCTAAGAGGTCTTATTCCGAGAGTGATAGCGGGTAAAATTAAATTTTTTAACTGTAATTGCTCTCCCTTCCAAACATCCAAATCGTATAAACTACCTGAAGCTCTTAATCCAGTATAATCTGATAAAATATAGCCAAATAGCCAAGCAACTATTAAACCCACTAAAAAAGAGGGCGCGCTCATTCCGAAAACTGTTGCTATAATAAAAATAAATTTATCTAAGACTGAATTTTTTCGAATAGCGGAAATTATTCCCAATAAAATTCCAAAAAAAGAGGCAAAAGTAATTGCTACAAAAGCTAAAACTGCAGTTTCGGGAAGAGTATCTTTAATAATTTCAGAAACATTTCGTTTAGAAATATAACTTCGTCTTAAATATGGATACTTTAACACAATTATCCAATTATTATTAAATGATAATAAAGGATGGGAATTGTATTTTTGAGGATTTAAATAAAATAAATTATCTACTTTTCCTTTGTTATGAACTGAAATTGGCGATAAATCATTTAGATAATTTAAATATTGTATAAGTAGGTGTTTGTCTGTACCTAAATCTTTGTGTATTGCTGCAATAGCATCTTTATTTGCCCTTTGACCAAGAATGATATTAGCTGGATCGCCTGGCAATACATTAAATAAAAAAAATATTGTAGTTATTACGCCAAAAATTACAAGTAAAGAATAAAATAATTTTTTAAAAATAAATTTTACCACGTTTGAAAAGGATATGTGCTAAGATAATTATTTATCTTTATGAATTAATAAATAGCTTATATAGATTGTTAAGAAAACATCTTCATATATTAATTGCATTAAGTTTTTGTTTATTTACAAAAAATGCTTGCTCACAAAAAGTGGGATTAGTATTAAGTGGTGGAGGTTCAAGTGGACTTTCTCATATCGGAGTAATTAAGGCTTTAGAAGACAACAATATACCAATTGACTACATTTGTGGTGCTTCAAGTGGTGGGCTTATTGGCGCATTCTACGCGATTGGATATAGTCCAAGAGAAATAGAAAAAATTGTAAATTCAAAAATTTTTCAGAGTATAACTAAGGGCGACATTCCGAAAAAGTATGAATACATGATAAAAAAGAGAAATGATTATGCTTCTTGGTTTTCTTATAAATATGATTTTAATACTAATTACATTGAAAATATGCCAACTAATTTAATCAACTCAATTCCAATTGATTATTATTTAATGGAAACATTTTCAGGAAGATGTAATAAATCAAACAATAATTTTGATAGTTTATTTGTCCCCTTTAGATGTTTGGCATCAGATATTGAGAATAAAAAAACTATTGTTTTTAAAAATGGCAGCTTGCCAAGTGCATTAAGAGCCGGAATAAGTTATCCATTTTATTTACGACCATTAAATATTGATAATAAACTCTTATTTGATGGGGGATTATATAATAGTTTTCCGATAGATGTGATGCAAAAAGAGTTTCATCCAGATTTTATTATTGGCTCAAATGTATCCGAAAAAAAACAAAAACCAGATGAGGACAATTTATACTTACAAATAAGAAGCTTATTAACAAATCAAACTGATTCTAATTCGTTTATTAAAAATGGAATTATAATTGAACCATGGACTGAAGCAACTACTTTTAATTTTGATGATTCACAAAAATTTATTGACAGTGGTTATGCTGCTACACTTCGGATTATTCCAGAGTTAAAAAAACAAATTAAAAATAATAACATTAATTTAGATCAAAATAGAAATTTATTTCGAAAACAATATGACAGTATAATATTTGATGATATAAAAATAAATGGATTCACTAAAAATCAAGGGCTATTTATAAAAAACAGTTTATTTAAAAATAAAAAAACATTTTCATTAATTGAACTTGAAAAAAAATATTTTAGATTAGTAAGCGATGATAAAATAAAAAATATTTTTCCAGTTGCCAAACTTGATTCGCTTAAAAAATTATACACACTTCAGATTTCTGGAAAAAAAGAAAAACCTTTTTGTATTGAGCCAGGGGCCATTATCTCAAATAGACCAATAAGCGAGGCTTTTATTGGACTTCAATTTAATTATTTGGGTCGTGTTGGATTTAGTGCTTATTCAAACTATTATATTGGTAAATTAAATACAGGAACCCATTCGAATATTAGAATTGATATACCAGGAACATTTCCTTTTTTCATTGAATCATCTTACACTTATTCTCATTTAAATTATTACTCAAGTAGTGCTCTATTTTATGATATTTTAAAACCAGCTTTTCTGATTCAAGACGATCAGTTTGCCGAATTTAAAATTGGGATTCCTGTGGGAAATATTTCTCAATTTAATTTGTCGTCTGGTTACACTCAATGGAAAAATGAATATTATCAAACAGATATTTTTACAAGATTAGATACTGCAGACATCAGCTATTTTGATTATTCATATTTGCAAACAAATTATAATATAAACACTCTTAATCGAAAAATGTATGCGACTGAAGGAACATTACTTAATTTGAGAGCTCGCTATTTAATTGGACAAGAAAGCTATATAGCCGGAAACACGAGTAATACCACTTTAGACTTTAAAAACAAAAAACAAGACCCATGGTTACAATTAAAAATCAGTTTTGAAAATTATATAAAAACAATTAAAAGATTTAAAATCGGTGTATACGGAGAAGGCGTTTATTCGACGCAACAATTTTTTGTGAATTACAAATCTTCGATTCTTTCAGCACCAGCATTTAATCCTACACCAGAAAGTCAGACTTTTTTTATTGACGCTTTTAGAAGTCATAATTATCTTGCTGGAGGATTGAAATTAATAATTAGCCCGACTAAATTTGTTGACGTACGATTTGAAGGATATATTTTTCAACCCTACCAATCGATTAAAGAAAATTCAGATAAAAAAGCAGAATATAGCTCCCCATTTTTATATCGTTATTATAGTGGGCTTGCTGCTGCAGTGATAAATAGTCCAATCGGGCCAATTAGTATAGGAATAAACTATTACGATCAATATGAAAATCCATTTTCATTCTTTTTTCACATTGGTTATATTATTTTTAATCGCAAATCAATTGATTAAAAAAAATACCGCTTTTAATTGCGGTATTTTATAAATTAAAATTCATCTTCATTAAAAAAGAAATCGTCTTTTGTTGGATAATCGGGCCAAATCTCATCAATATTCTCATAGCTCTCTCCTTCATCTTCCATTTCTTGAAGATTTTCAATTACTTCCATTGGCGAACCACTTCGCATAGCAAAATCAATTAATTCATCTTTTGTTGCAGGCCATGGGGCATCTTCTAACCAACTTGCTAATTCTAATGTCCAATACATATTTTACGATTTATTTAGGCTTTTATAATTGTTGCAAAAGAAAAAAATATTTTGATAAGATGAAAGGAAAATCTCAAATTAAACGATTTTTATTTAAAATAAATCATAAACACTTGACTATAAGTCTTTTAAAATGCGTGTATTTAATAAAAACGTATTGATTATAGGGGTTAAAGTCGCGAAAAAATTAAAAATACTATGAAAATTGCTTTACATCCTGCGAAGAAATTTCTTTTGAACCCAAAATAATTAAACGTTCGACCAAGTTTCTAAATTCTCGAATATTGCCTGGCCATGTTTTTTCTTGTAATGTTTTAATTGCATTTTTGGTCATATTTTTTTTTGAAATACCCATTTCGCTACAAATTAAATTCAAAAAATAATCAGCTAAAATGGGAATATCTTCTTTTCTTTGATCTAATGAGGGAACATGAATAGGTATAACATTAATACGATGAAATAAATCGCTTCTAAAGTTTTCTTTTTCTATTTCTTTTTCTAAATTTTTATTTGTGGCAGAAATAATTCTAACGTTTACATTTATTTCTTTAACCCCACCTACCCTAGTAATTTTATTTTCTTGAAGGGCTCTAAGAACTTTCGCCTGAGCACTTAAACTCATGTCGCCAATTTCATCTAAAAATAAAGTGCCGCCTTCAGCTAGTTCAAATTTACCTTTTTTTTGAGCAAACGCGCTAGTAAATGAACCTTTTTCGTGTCCGAACAATTCGCTTTCAATTAATTCGGATGGAATAGAAGCGCAATTAACTTCTATTAATGGACCATTAGCACGTTTACTTTTTTGATGAAGCCATCTTGCTACTAATTCTTTTCCACTCCCATTTTCACCTGTAATTAATACTTTTGCATCAGTTGGCGCTACCTTTTCTATTAATTCTTTAATCGAATTTATTTCAGAAGAAATGCCAACCATATCTATATTTTTAGCAACGATTTTTTTCAGCGACTTTGTTTCGGAAAGCAAAATGTTTTTTTCTAATGCGTTTCTAACTGTAACTAGCAAACGATTTAAATCTATTGGTTTTGCTAAATAATCATAGGCACCAGATTTTAGAGCGCTAACAGCAGTTTCTATTGAGCCATGACCACTCATCATAATTATTGAAGATAATACAGCGCTTTCGGTTAATTTTTGTAATAATTCTAAACCATCTAACTTTGGCATTTTTATATCACTTAAAATAACATCATAATTATTTTTTAAGGCCATCTTATATCCTGCCTCACCATCCTCGGCTTCATCAACAGTATGATTTTCAAATTCAAGAATTTCTTTTAATGAGCGTCTTATTGAGTTCTCGTCATCAATAACTAAAATATTTGCCATATATATATTAAAACTAATTACTATTTTTTATCTATAAATTCGAATAAAGCTCCTTCTTTTAATGAAAAAGTAGACATTCTTATGCATTTTAAACTAAACGAATTTAAGATAAAGTCTATCATCAAACAAGAAATAACAATTGTGTCTATTCTCATGTTGATTAAGCCTTTTAATTTGGCCCTTTGATCTAATGTTGAATTTAAAATAATTTTGAAAATATTAATAAATAAATCAAAATTAATGTGGTATTCATTTTTAGAATCAACTAATTTATCACCATTGAATTCAAAATGAATTAATTCAATTATTGATTCGAATACACCTGAAGATCCAATTAATTCAATTGGCGGAAATTTTTTAGCCGCTTCAAACAATGGACGGAGTTCCTGATTTAAATAATTGTAAATCAATTTAATTTCGTTTAATTTAATTGGATCCGAATGAATAAATTTTTGATTTAATCTGGCCACACCTATCGAGAAACTTTGTTTCCATAAAACACCATGTATATTAGCAAGAATAAATTCGACACTGCCGCCTCCAATATCCATAATTAAAGAATTTGATTTTTTTAAGACTAATGAGGATTTCACTCCCTTATAAATTAAATCAGATTCACGATTACCATCAATTACATCAAGATGAATTTGAGTACTTAGATAAACTTTATTAATAAAATCTTCTTTATTTTTAGCATCTCGGATTGCAGAGGTTGCATAAGCTAGTATTTTTTTTACTTGAAATTTATTTATATTTTCTCTAAAAAATTTAAGAGTTTTAATCCCTCTTTGGAAAGAAATAGCAGAAATATATCCCTTATTAATTGAGGTATCTCCGAGTTTTACCGAAACACTTGTTCTAAAAATAGTTTCAAGACTTTTGTCACTGTTTAATTCAACAATTAATAAATTAAAAGTGTTTGTTCCACAATCAATTAAAGCTATTCGCATAAATTACAAAAAAATATTTGTTAGTTAAATATAGTTCTTTTAAAGAATTAAGAATAACATATTGAATAATTAATTTGTTAATTGCCAGTTAATTATGTAAATTTATGACATTACAAATTAATTTTTAATATGAAAAAAAGTCTAATTATTATTGTAATATCCTTTTGTTGCCATTTAGTTTTTGCGCAAAAAATTTACGAAAATTATATAGATGGTCAAATTTACGTTAAGTTTTCAAACAGACTATTAAAAGGATTAGCTAAAGACAATCCTGAAAACTTAAACCTTTCTAAATTCGGAATACTTTCTAAAATTCTTAAAAAACACTTTGTATATAAAGCCTCTAAACCATATTACCAGGCAAACAATGATGCTGTATTACCAAATATAATTCGATTTGATTTTAAAAAAATAAAAGAAGTAGATGCTTTTATTTCTGAATTAAAAAGTATATCGGGAATAGAATATGCAGAAAAAGTTCCCTTAATGAAAATAGATATTGCGCCTAATGATTTTTCTATTTCTTCTGCATCGGTTCATTTAAATCAAATTAACGCTCAAAATGCTTGGAATATTTTTAATGGAAATTCTAATATTGTTGTTGCTATTGTTGATAATGCTGTGATGTGGTCTCATTCTGATCTAGTAGGAAATACATATACCAACACTGTCGAGGCCAACGGTATAACGGGAGTTGATGATGACGGGAATGGATACATTGATGACATCAACGGTTATGATGTTGCCGATAATGATAATAACACGATACCATCTAATAATTTAATGGATCATGGAACACATTGTGCTGGAATTGCTGGAGCGACAAATAACAACGGAATTGGTATTGCTTCAATAGGTTGGAATATTAAAATTTTGCCCGTAAAATGCACTTCAACAAGTCTTAATTCAATTGATAATGGCTATGGTGGAATTATTTACGCTGTTAAAGCAAAAGCTAGAGTAATTTCTTGTTCTTGGGGAGGGGCAGGATTTTCAATCACCGAACAATCAGTAATTAATTATGCTTGGAATAATGGTTGTATTGTAATTGCAGCAGCTGGAAATAATTCTAACAATACACAAAATTATCCTGGCGCATATAATAATAGTTATTGCGTCGCAAATGTTGATGCAAATAATGTAAAAGCAACTAGTTCAAGTTATGGAACATGGGTTGATATTTGTGCACCAGGTCAAAATATTTATAGTACTATTCCGAATTCTTTTACTGGAACTTACGGGTTTAAATCTGGCACGTCTATGGCTACTCCAATGGTGGCTGGCTTAGCAGGACTAATGCTTTCGACATGTTCGTACATGACACCATCAGATGTGTTAAATTGCATTTCAAACAATGCGGTTAATGTATATAGTATTGCGGCCAACTTTTCTTACTCTGTTGGAAATCAAATAGGGATAGGTCGAATAGAGGCTTATCAAGCGATGCTCTGCGCTGCTTCATTTACAGCAGCTTTGCCTGTTTGCAATTTTTATTCTTTCCCAAGAAATTCTTGTCCAAATACTTTAATTAATTTTATAGATAGCTCTTTATATCAACCAACAAGTTGGAGTTGGGTATTTCAAAATGGTTCGCCTGCAACATCAACCTTATCTAATCCCTTGGTTCAATGGAATTCACCTGGAGTCTATGCAGCTTCATTAACAGTTTCAAATGCAAACGGAAACAATAGTATTAATAAATTATCCTACATAACAATTAATGGCCCTATTAGCCCTCCTTTAAGCGAAGGCTTTGAATCTATTCAGTTTTTACCTAATAATTGGACTGCAAATAATATTTTAAATGATAATATGTATTGGGAAAGGAAAACAGGATTTGGTGCGTTTGGAACTAGTACTGCATGTGTATGTTATGATAATTATAATTACACGACGGCAGGAACAAAAGATGAAATGAGAACGCCAAAATATATTTTTAGTAATGTTACAACAGGTTTTTTAAAATTTGATGTTGCGTATGAAAGGTTTGATGCAGTAAATTCAGACACCTTAGAAGTAAAGCTTTCGAACAATTGTGGTGCAAATTGGACAACAATTTATTTAAAAGGAGGGCTAGCTCTTGCAACGGGGCCTGATAATAGTAATTTATTTGTACCAACTGCAAATCAATGGAGAAGAGACAGTATCAATATTTCTTCTTTAACAAATAATCAAGGCAATGTAATGTTTAGTTTTATTAATCATGGTCAATTTGGTCAACCAATATATTTGGACAATATTAATTTGAGTTTTCCAACGCCATCATTAAGCATTAATACTATAACCTCATCATGTTCAGGTGCAGCAATTACAATGACAAATTTAAGCATCTCAGCAAACAGCTATTCATGGAGCTTTCCAGGAGGTAACCCCGCCGTATCTTCGGCTACAAATCCTATAGTTACCTATTCCACCGCTGGAATTTATACCATTAATTTATTTGGGGTTAACGGAACCTCTTCGGCAAGTATTAGTCGAACCATTTCCATTTCAAACACAACACTTAATATTACAGCTAATCCAACCATAATGTGCTCTGGAAATTCAGCAACAATAAGTGTTACAGGGGCTTCGAGTTATTCGTGGAATACAGGTAGTTTAAATTCTAACATTGTGGTAAGTCCAACCGTTACTTCTTCATACTCAGTAACAGGATATACAGGTAATTGCAATGGAAACACTGTTATTACAATATCTATTACGCAAGCCCCTAATCTTAGTTTAACTGTTCAGCCATCAAATACAATTTGTTTAGGAGGCACCGTTATTTTATCGGCTTTAGGAAATTACACAAATTTTGTTTGGGCAAATTCTAATACTAATAATGCGACCATAGCTGTTACCCCTTCAACAAACACAACATATACAATCTTTGCATCTGGCAGTATAGGAAATTGTAATTCAAGCAGTTTAGTAACTATTCAAATAAATACAAATCCATTTAGTATTCTTAGCACCACTAATTCTTATTGCGAAAATACGTGTACAGGAATATTAACTGCAACAACGAGTTTAGGAATGGGGCCATATACCTATAGCTTAATCAATGGAAGTTGTTCTGCTCTGCCTTGCTATAGCTTATGTGCAGGCCTTTATCAATTAATTACTACAGATATTAATGGTTGTAAGTCTAATAATATTTTTTCTATTGGAAACTTAAATTCTTATTGTGTTGGAATAAAAAAATCTGAATTTAATGTTGAATCTTTAATAGTTTTTCCTAATCCAATTAAAAATGAATTAACTATTGATAATAAAATGGGATCATTTAATTATAAGTTATTTAGTAGCCTAGGTCAATTGTTAAGGGAAGTAACAAATAATTTAAATCAAATTAAAATTGATATGAATCAATTTGAAAAAGGAATTTATTTTATTGAGATTGAAATTGGAATTGAAAAAATTAGGAAAAAACTAATTTTAGAATAAATAAAAAAATTATTTTAATTCTGATACAAAAGAAAAATCAATTTCTTCCATGCATTTAAAGTGGCCTTTAGGACATTTATTGTAGCCTAATTTTGAGCAAGGACGACAGTTAAGATTGTTGTTTTCTAATATGATATTTTGATTATTTGGCAAATAAGGTTCCATACCGAATTGCGGAATTGTATTGCCCCAAACTGAAATTATTTTTTTATTAAAAGCAGAAGCCACATGCATCAATCCAGTATCAGAAGTAATAACCCATTCAGCTTGTTGGATTATAGATGCGCTTTGATTAAAAGAAAATTTACCACACCCATCAATAACATTTGGCATAATTTTAATTAACTTATTTGAAACTTCAACATCATGAGGGCCACCTAATAAAATAATGGGATATTTTGATGATGAGCAAATTTGAATTAATTTATTTAAAGGGATTTTTTTGGTGAAATATGAACCTCCAATAACTATTACTAAAAACTTAGTTATTAAATTATTAAAAAATAAATTAGTGCAATTTACTTCACTTGCTTTGTCAATAAAATAATCTAAGCCTTTTTGATCAGAAAAAACTCCAATATTTGAGATGGGTTTAAAGTAACGATCAACAATATGTTGTTTTGGTAACTGATTTTTATTATTAAAGATAACTGCTAAAAACTTTTTAAAATTTAACTTATTAAAAGAATAGCTTTTTGATTTAAGATGAAATTTTAATTTATAGCTTCTTATATTTTTATGAAGATCTATTATTACATCATAATTTTCGGATTTAAGTTCTTCAAAAAGTTCTGAAACATCATTTTTAAAAGTAAATAATTTGTCGATGTAAGGATTATTGATAATTACATTTTTAAATTGATCCTTAGTAACAAAATGTATTTGGGTTCCATTTAATTGTATTTTCGCGCAGCGAATAATTGGTGTTGTAAGAACAATATCGCCAATAGAACTAAATCGAAGTATGAGAATTTTTTTTAATTGCAAAATATTAATTGAGGCTTAAACTGATTAGGATATCATTTATTAAGCAAAAATAAGCAAAATCAAATATAATAACCATTTACATTAAACATCTACTTGATTTATTTATTTAAATAACATTACTGTATATAAAATTTAATTTATTTATATGTATTTTTTTAATCAAAAAATATGAAATCAAAATAAATTATTTTGTTAATTTTAACCACAATAATTTACTTAACTAATTTGTTTAAAGTTATAAATAAACATTATTTCCTACTCCATATCCTTGTATTTATTTGGGGTTTTACTCCGGTACTAGGCCGGTATATTTCAGCAAACACCTGGCAATTGGTTTGGTATAGAATTTTTATTGCCTTATTAGTTATGTTTATTTATTTAAAATTTACTAAACATGAATTTAAGGTTTCATTTAAACATTTTTGGCAACTCAGTGGAATTGGAATTATAATTTTAATTCATTGGTTAGCCTTTTATCATGCAATTAAAGTATCAAACATAAGCGTTACAATGGTTGCATTTAGTTCAGGTACATTATTTAGTTCTATTATTGAGCCCATCATTTATAAACGTGCTATCCGATATTATGAAGTTATTATTGGGTTAATTATTATTGCTGCGATTGGTTTAATTTTTTCAATTGAAAGTGAATTTTGGTTAGGGATTTTACTTGGAATAATTGCTGCTTTTACGTCTTCTTTATTTGGAGTATTTAATGGGCTATTAACTCATCAATTAAAATCTGGAATAATTAGTTTTTACGAACTAAGCGCTGCATTAATTGGATTAAGTATATTTATTATTTTAACTGGAAACCTCAATGCAGAATTTTTTATTTTAGATAATGCCTCCTTAAATGGAATTTTATTACTTAGTATAGTTTGTACGGTGTTTCCGTTTATTGCTGCCGTAGATTTATCAAAACATATTAGTCCATATACCATTACCTTAACTTTAAACCTAGAAACAGTTTATGGGATTATATGGGCAATTATACTTTATAATGAAAATAAAGAAGTAAAACCGACATTTTATATTGGAGTGATAATAATTTTTATTGTAATATTTTTAAATTCATATTTAAAAAAACGAAATGATAAAAAACATAAAGAATTAAAATTTCATTAATTCTTCGTGTAATTTTTTTACTGGTAACCCCATTACATTATAAAAACTACCTTCAATTTTTTCAATTCCAATATAACCAATCCATTCCTGTACTCCATAACTTCCTGCTTTATCATATGGTTTATACTTATTTAAATAGTACTCTATTTCTTCATTAGTGAACTTTTTAAAATAAACCTTAGTTGCATCATAAAAAATTATTTGCTTGTTAGCACTTTTTAAACAAACTGCAGTAAACACTTCATGCATTTTTCCACTTAAAGTTTGTAACATTAGCTTTCCTTCTTCAAAATTAATAGGCTTATTAAATATTTCACCTTCACACCAAACAATTGTATCAGCAGTAATTAGAAGATCAGTTTCGGATAAAACACCGTTAAATGATGATGCTTTTTTTTCAGCTAAAAAAACAGGGATTTCGTACCCTGTTAAATTAAGTGGGTAATCCTCATCTGCATTAGAAGGATTTATAACAAAATCAAATCCTAAACTTTTTAATAATTCGTTTCTTCGAGGAGATGAAGATCCTAAAATTATATTAAAAAAAAATTTATTTAAATGCATTTTTTAATCTTCAATTAAAATAGAAAATAAAACTATAAAACAAGCCTAAAAGCATAATTAACTTAAGGAACATACTTGATTTTTTAAAATGAACAGATTTATTAAATCTTAAAATTGATATTGATAAAAAAAATAATGGAAGAATAAGTCCAAGAAAAATATAAACATTATTAATTGTAAAAAAAATACGTTGAAGTTTAATAGTATTATATAAGACGAAAAAAAGAAGTAAAGTTGAAATATTTAAAATAAAAAAAACAATAATTTTGCTTGATTGAATACCCCAAACAATTGGCATCGTATTACAACCGGTAGCTTTATCTCCTTTAAAATCCTCAATATCTTTTATAATTTCACGAGCCATACTTATTAAAAATACAAATACTGAAAATATAATATTAACCTTAAGCGCACTATATATAGCATGCTTTCCTAATAATAAAAAATTCGGATCAGTTTTATAAAGAATAGATATTTCAAATATAAAAGGCATAATTGTAATAGCGGCAGTTAATAATGAAACTACAAAATTACCTATAAATAACATTTTCTTTAGATGAGTGCTATATATCCATAGTAAAAATGCTGCAGCAAAATAAAAAATTGCTAGACGAAGGTATCCGGTTTTAAGTGCAGTGAATGTGCCAATTAATAATCCGATTGAAGTAAATATAAAATGAAAAATAATTGCAAAGCGTCTATTAATTATTTTATCAACAACAACTGTATCTGGATGATTTATTCGATCAGTTTTAACGTCAAAATAATCATTAATTATATAGCCAGCTGCTGCAATTAAGACTGTACTGAAAACGATTAAATAAAATAAACCATTATTTAATTCTAATTTAATACCATTTTGTAAAAATATTTTTTGTAGAACAAAATTTCGTAATATAATTTGAGTAAATGCAATCATTAGCAAGTTTTCAAACCTGATTAGTTTGAGGAAAGCTATAAATTTATTATTTAATAAATTCACCATTTTACTATTTCCCAATTACCCTGAACTTTTAAAACTTGTTCTATAATATCTCTTACACAACCCTCGCCTCCTTTTAAAGGAGAAATATATTGACAGATATTTTTAATTTCTATAGCTGCATCATTTGGACAAGCTGCTATTCCTGCACGACTCATAATTTCGAAATCAGGTAAATCGTCGCCCATATACATCACTTCGTCATCGGTGATCAAATGTTCAGAAAGATAAGATTCATAACATGCTAATTTATCGTGTTGACTTATAAAAATATCAGTTATACCAGCCTTCGATAAAGCGTTTTTAAGTGCCAAATTATTGCCTCCACTAATAATTACTATTCTATATTTTTTATTAACTGCTAAATGTAAAGCATAACCATCTTTTGAATTCATATTCCTTATCATTTCGCCATTTTCAAAAACTAAGACCTTCCCATCTGTTAATACACCATCAATATCAAAAATAAGAGTAGTGATTTTATTTAATCGCTGTTTAAAATTAAGCATGTTACTATTTTTGTTGTTTAATAATTAGTTTGGTTAATTGTTTGTAAATTTTTTTCAAATCTTTATTCTGTTCAAGAACTTTTAAATGTTTTTTTATAACAAGATAGTCTTTTCTTTTAGCCGGCCCGGTTTGAGATTCACGAAGATTTAACTTTTCTAATTTTTTAAAAGTTTTTTTGATTAGAGGTAAAAATATTTTAAAATTTTGGTTATTACTGGTTTCACTTATTAAATCTGAGGCTGCTAAAAATAAAGAGTTAGTAAAATTATTTACTAAAACTGCTGCTAAATGAATTTTAAGTCTAAGCTTATAATCAACATGACTTGCATTTTTACTAAAGTTTTTAGTGAAAACATCTAGTTTCTTCTTAGTTGAAGCATTACTACTTTCTAACAAAATAGGTAATTGCTGCCAATTAATTTCGTCTGCTTTTGAAAATGTTTGTAAGGGATAAAAAACGCCTTTATTTATATTCTTTGTTTTTATTTCACTTAAAGGTAAACTTCCAGAACAATGCAGAACAATTGAAGATGAATAGATTGGCGAAATGATTTTAGATACACTGGATATATAATCGTCAGAAACACAGATGAAATAATAATTGGCATCACGTATTAAATTTTTAAACCCAATTTCTGTATGACATTTTAATTTAGATTTAAATTCATTTAAATTAGAATTAGCTTGATGATTATAAATAAAAATATCAAAAAGATTATATTTATTTATTTGCTTCGCTAAATGCCAAGCCAAATTACCGCAACCAATTATTACGATTTTATGTTTCTTCTTTAACATAATTATGCTTTAATAGCTTGTAATTTTATGACTCTAATTCGTTCAATGATTGCAATTATTATTCCAACTGCCATAATTAAGCAGCCTAACCATAATATATTTATAAAAGGAAAAACATAAGCCTCCATCACAATAAAATCTTTATTATTACTTAATTTTTCACTCATGGTAATTTCTATCGTTCCTTCGTCCGGATTTATCTTCCAAAACACAAGCTTTAATCCTAACTGATCAACAATAGCTTCTTTAGGAATTACAACATTATTTTGAATAATAAATTTAGGATAAGCATAAAAAACTTTTGAACTAATATTTAGACATCTCAATACAGCGGTTACCTCGAGTAAAGAATCATTTTTTTCATATTCTGATTTATTAATATTAGTTTTTAAAGAATCTATAATAATTATTGCGTTACTTGAATATATAGTATCACCTATGTGTCCAATATAATTTTTAGCAGTTGCAAACACATTTTTATTCGTTGTAATTGTATCTATATTTAAATCCGCATAAGTTACATGAGTATAAATATCTCGATTTAAATAGTGTTTTGTAGCAGGCTCTGGCGCTTTACCCATTCGAGGATTATCTTGAACATGAGGGACTAAAGTAAAATCAAATTCAGGCTTTCCATTTTTATTTAGTTTTAAATAATTAACATTAAAATAAACATTAATACCTTCTCGTTTTTTTCCTGTATATGTTACTAAATATGGACCCATTGGTAAGGTATCTCCTTGAGTTAATAGAATACTTTTTTTATCATCAAAATCTGCTCCTAAGCCAGATACTTTTCTTTGTGCGGTATTTTTAGAAAGAACTATTTTTTTTGAGGTTGAAATTAAAGCCCCCAATAAAATCAATGCAAAACCAATATGTGCAATGGCGGCACCGCTTTTCATTACTTTACCTTTTAACATAATCAACCAATAATCGGCATTAGCCAATACAGCAAATAAACTTGAAATAAATAAACTAGCATAACTTATTAAATTCCATTTATCGGAATTACTCGCAGTAGAAAAATTAGACATAAAATACAGTGGTATCGTGCAGGCTAATCCGAAAATAACTGAAACTAAAAATGAATAAGATATTCTTTTAATAAATTGTTTAGGGTTTGATTTTTTATATTTTAAAAATTGAGCACAAGCAATAAGAAGCATTGTTATTATAGAAAAAGGAACCATCCAAACATTATAAACCGGCACTTTTGGTGGAGCGTAATCGGTATTAAATAATTTATTTATAACTGGTAATGAAGTAAAGTAAGTAATAATTAAACTTGATAAAATCAAAATTAATGCACCTAAAAACATCCAAAATTCGCGCGAAAATAATTCCTCTTCCTCTTTCTCTTTTGGAAAATATAAATAATAAGCGGCTGCGGTAATTATTACAGAAGACAAAATCCAAAACATTAATAATACTTTTTTATATCCAAATATAATTCCAAATGCCAATATTAAAAAAGAAAGGATTAGGTATGTGATTTTAAATAATTTATTATTAATTAATAAAGCAACCGTAATTAGAACAAATGCTAAGACGTAAATAACTAATTGCCCTGTCATACCTAAATCAGTAAAAGCATGAACAGAGGCATTACCTAATACTCCACTCCGCGTTAAAAAGGTAGAATAAAGCACTAATAAAAAACTTCCAATTGCTAAAAAATGTGTGGTAAACAAAGATCCTCCTTTGTTTTTATTAATTATCATGGTATGCCCAGCGGCAACTAATACTAACCAAGGAACTAAAGATGAATTTTCGACTGGATCCCAAGCCCAAAAACCTCCAAAACTTAATGCTTCATAAGCCCAAGCACCGCCCATTAAAACTCCAACACCCAATATCAAAATGCCAAAATAAGTCCAAGGCAAAGCAACAACTTGCCATTTAGTATATTGCTTATTCCATAAAGCAGCGATAGAAAAAGAAAATGGGATAAGCGTAGAAGCAAATCCTAAAAATAAAGTGGGCGGATGAATAGTCATCCAATAATTCATTAATAATGGATTTAATCCACGACCATTTAACTTGGCTAAATAATTAGCATTTTGAATAAATGGCAAATTACTAAACTCGGCATGTTGTCGAAGTAATAAAAAAGGATTACTTCCTATTTTAAAATCAAATAAATAAATACCCAATAACATGCTTGCTAAAAACACTTGAACTAGAGCAAAAATGGTCATCACTGGAATTTCCCACAAACCGTCTTTAAGTTGTTTTTTTAAAATCAATCCTAATACAACATTCCAAAATGTCCACAATAAGAAGCTTCCCTCCTGCCCTTCCCAAAAGCATGAAAGAATAAATTTCATATCCATATCGGTATTGCTGTGTTGCCAAACATATTGATACTCAAAAAAATGATTGAAAAGCATAAAAAATAAAGTGCCAGCAATACCTAGTACTGATATGCTATGCAAATTAAAGGCAAGTCTTGCAAAATTTAAATGATTTTTATTTTTAGCCGAAATGTAAAAGAGGATACAGGCTAATAAAGCACTAACGAAAGATAATACAACAAAACCATTTCCAATATGGCCTATCCACAATCTTTCTCCAACATAATCGATTGTATTCATCAAAACTAATTTATTTGCGGCTTCCCATCACTATATTTACTTGGACATTTCATTAGAATATCGTTGGCATGAAAATCATCGCCTTTCATTTTTCCTATTAAAACAATTTGTTCACTTTTTTCGAAATCTTGTGGCTTGCTTTTATGCAACACAACATGTTTAATTACTCCTTTGTTATCTATCATACTAAACAAAAATTGATCGGGATTTACTTTAGGTTCGTATATCTGAGAAGCCAGTTTATCTAATTTTCCAACCACATGAAATTCTTTTTCTGGACTTTGCATTGCCTCATTAAAATCAGCATAGGTGCTTGTGTTTTTTAAAGAAACTAAAATAACACCAATGGCAACTCCTATAACTAAAACTCCAAGAATATGAAACTTTTTCATTTTTATTAAAAATTATTTTTAAAATTAATGATCTTTTAATTTATCTTCTAAACGTTTTATTTTTCGTTCGAGATATATCAAAAAAAGAACAATAGAGAAAAAAATAATAGAAATTACAGAAATTACAACATATATTTTACCATCGTTCCTGAATGTATCGGCCATATTAGGCCCTTGATTTTCTTGAGCGTTTAAAGCTATCGAACAAAATATTAACAAAAAAACTAAAATATTTCTAATCATCTAATTTATTATTTAAAAAACTAATTCTATTTTTTATTTGAAATAACCAAAAACTAAATAACAACCATCCAATCACGGCTGGATAAAACACCATTCGCATATTACTATCCAAATCATATTTCGCGAAAGCAGGGTTGCCTCCGTTTCCAGGATGAAGAGAGTCGGTTAGGCGGGGCAAAATCATAATAAATACATTCATCATCACAAAAGCAAATACATTATATACAGCCGAAATTCGTGCTCTTTTTAATTCGTCAATAATTGAAAATCGTAAAATAAAATAGGCTAAATATATTAAAATGCTAATGGCTACCCCATTCAATTTTGGATCTTGGAATGTCCACCAGGTAGTCCAAGTAAATTTTGCCCAAACTGAACCGGTTAATAAACCAGGGATACTAAAAAAAAATCCTACCACTGCAGCATTGTAACCTTTAATATCATCTGTTAATTTATTTGTTGAAAGAGCTTTAATACTATAAATTAAAGAAACTGACATCATAAATAACATGGCAAACCAAATGGGCACGTGGTAATAAACGTTACGAATTGTTTCGTTTAAGATATCTAATCGTGGAACCGGATTCAATAAACCCCATACCAATGTGTAAAAAATTATGAGTACCGAAATTATTTTATACCAATGTTTCATAATCATTAAGAATTGGAAGAATGCATAAAAATTATGCTGCAATTAGCTGTTTTAGTCATAAAAAACAAATAAATCCAAAACGTAATTTAATCGCGCCAAAGATACGGAAATAATATAAATGAAAGTGCAATTGTTAAAATATTTAAAGCTGTTAAAATAACTAAAAAGTCAAAGCCTAATCCTGCCCACTCAATGCCATCTATAGCTTGTTTGCTCAAGTGTATAACCACTAAAATAATAGGCAATAATACCGGGAAACTTAAAATACTCATGATGGCAAAATTGCCGCTTGCTTTACTCGCTATTGCGCTCATTAAACTTAAAACACCAGCTAATCCTGTTGATGCTAAAATTAAAATTATAACAAACAAGCCCATATTTTCGACCTCATTTTTAATAAAAAAAACATAAAAGAAAAACGTAATAAAACTTAAACAAAGCATAAAAAGCATATTATATATAACTTTAGAAATAATAAATTGCTGAGGAGTATAATGTAAAAAATTAAATAAGGCCTGTCCACCGGTTTCTTTAAAAAAACTTTTGCCACTAATAGTTACTGAAGTAAATAAGGTAATTACCCAAAATAAGGCATTCCAAGTTGGTTTATCTAATTTTCCTTTAAAACAAAGGGCGCTAACAAAAACAGTTCCAATAATATAAACCAAAACGCCTCCTATAGTTGCTTTTTGGCGAAATTCTAACAATAATTCCTTTTTGATCAAACTTAATATCATATAAATATATTGATGTAAAATTACTTATAATGTTATAATAAAATCAAAATTATTATTTGAATACTAAAATCATCTTAAGGAGTTTATTTTCTTTATGAAAATTAGTAAATAATCTTAATTTTGCTATTCTAAAATTATGGTTTTTAGCAGCATAACTTTTCTGATTTATTTTCTTCCTATTTTTTTATTGTTGTATCATTTGGTGCCACATAAATATAAAAATGCACTAATTCTAATTGCTAGTATTTACTTTTATAGTTGGGGTGGCCCGAAATTTATTTTAGTTATTCTTGGGACTACTTGTTTAGATTATTTTTTAGTTAAAGCTATGAATAATCAAAAGACACAATCAGCAAAAACTAGATTTTTAATTATTTCATTATGCTTAAATTTAGGTTTACTATTTTATTTTAAATATTGTAATTTTTTTATTGATAATATTAATGCGGCTTTTGGAACAAAAATAACTTGGTTAGAAGTGGTTCTCCCAATTGGAATTTCATTTTATACTTTTGAGAGTTTAACATACGTCTTGGATGTATATCGAGGTATTCATAAACCTCTTAAAAACTTCTGGCATTATCAAACCTACATTTTATTATTTCCAAAATTAATTGCAGGCCCAATTGTCAGATATCACGAAATTGCAGATCAAATCACTAATCGCGAAAAAAATTACACATCATCAATTAAACTTAGTGGCTTCTTAATATTTTGTATTGGCCTTGCCAAAAAAACAATTATTGCCAATACATTAGGGATTCAAGCCGATGCAGTATTTAAGCTCCCTCCCGAACAAATTGATACCATTGCCGCTTGGGTTGGGGCCTTAGCCTACTCCTTTCAAATTTATTTTGATTTTAGCGGTTATAGCGATATGGCTATCGGCCTAGGTAAAATGATGGGATTTAAATTTCCAGAAAACTTTAATAATCCTTACACTTCTAAAAGTATTACCGAATTTTGGAGACGCTGGCACATGACTTTAGGAACATGGATGAAAAATTATTTATACATCCCTTTAGGCGGAAATCAAGTTGATAATTTTAAACTTTATCGCAATCTTATTTTTGTTTTTTTAATTTCGGGCTTGTGGCATGGTGCAAGTTGGAATTTTATTTTATGGGGCGCCTACCATGGACTGTTTTTAGTTTTAGAACGTTTATTTTTAATTAAGTTTTATAAAAAAATAGGCAATTGGTTTTCTTTACCTTTAACCTTTATTATCGTTATTACAGGTTGGGTTTTATTCCGAAATGAAAATATTAATCAAGGCTTTTATATCATTAAACAATTGTATTCATTTCAATTTTTTGATGGGAAGTTTGCTTTAAACAATGACTTTTTATTCATGGCGAGCTTAGCATTAATATTTTCGTTTTTTACCATAACAAAATCAACTCGTTCTTTTCAAGAAAAGGTTTATGGCGAGCAATTCTCAAAATCAAGCCAATGGTTAGCGGTTTCTGCTAGCATTATCTTGTTTTATATTTCTCTTAGTTTTATATCTGCTTTAGATTTTAACCCTTTTATATATTTTAGATTTTAATGAATTCTAAACATAAAACATATTCTATTCATTTGTTAGTTATTTTTATATCACTTTGTTTACCCATGTTTTATTCATTTATCAAGTATCAATCAAAAACTGATGAGGCTGATGTAAATTATAACAAACCTAATTTAATTGGAATAGTTATTAGCGACGAAAAACCAAAATACTCTCTAGTTAATTGGATGGATGGGAGCTATCAGAAATTAAGTGAAGATTATAATAATGACCACTGGGCTTATAAAGAGATATTAGTTCGGCTTAATAATCAATTTTATTACAAGGCCTTTAATCAAATAAGAGTAAACGGATTTGTAATTGGGAAAGACAACTATGTTTTTAGTGAAAGCTATATTTTTTCGGCCTTTGGCGACGATTTAATTAAAGAAGAAAAAGTTATAACTCAATTACAAAAAGCTAAATTGGTTCAAGATAGTTTAAAGAAAAAAGGAATCGATTTACTTCTCGTTTACGCCCCAGGAAAAGGATCTTTTTGTAAAGAATTTATCGAAGATAAATACAAACACAATTTTAAGAATACTAATCTGAATTTATACATTTCTAACAGCAAACGTTTAGGTTTAAATTATTTAGATTTAAATAAATATTTTGAAAAATTAAAATCTATTTCTCCTCACCCTTTATTTCCAAAATATGGCCATCATTGGAGTAATTATGCAGAATGTTTGGCAGTAGACACCATTATAAAACACATGGAAAAACTCCACTCATGTGACCTACCTGATTTATTTTGGAATAATATTGAAGTAGTTGATTCTGCAAGAGGAAGAGATGCTGATGTATTAAAAAGTATGAATTTACTTTCTAACCCTAATCAAAATATGAAATTGGCTTACCCCGAAATTCAATTTGAAGACGATAGCTTAAAAAATACTACTCGAGTATTAACTATTTCAGATAGCTATTGGTATGGTCCTGTTTATATGGGTGTTGGACAAAATTGTTTTGCCGGTGGCCAGTTTTGGTATTACTGCAATAAAGTAGTGCCATCTCCTCGTCAAGGAGAAAAAGTAGAAGTTTGGGAACTTGATTTTAAAAAAGAAATTGAAAGCAATCAAATTATTATGATTTTATATTCAGATGGTAATTTACCAATGTTTGGAAATACCTTTATTGATAATGCTTACGAGTTATATACTTCACCAAAAACATTTTATGAAAAGCAAGAAAAAAATAAACAAATTCAAAGCTTTGCAAAACAAATAAGAGGTGCTCCTATTTTATTAAAAAAAGCAACAGAAAAAAGTTTGCAATATAAAATCTCATTAGATAGCGCCATAAAATTAGATGCTATGAAAATGTCAGGTTACATTAAATATTAAATCTATTAGAATTTAACTCACTTATCAATGAAAAAAAATATTTTAATATTAATAATTGCATCTTCAATTATTGCAAAAGCAGACGAAGGAATTTGGATGCCTCAATTAATTGATGCATTAAACTTTAAAGACATGAAAAAAAATGGCTTTAAACTGTCTGCTCAACAAATTTATAGTATCAATAAAGCCAGCATGAAAGATGCGGTAGCTATTTTTGGTGGTGGATGCACCGCCGAAGTTATTTCTAACAAAGGTTTAATTCTTACTAACCATCATTGTGGTTTTTCTTCTATTGCAGCAATCAGTTCAATTGAAAAAGATTATCTAAAAAATGGATATTTTGCCATGAATGAAAAAGAAGAAATTTATTGTAAAGGGCTTAATGTAACCTTTATTAAAAGCATTGAAGATGTAACAACTAAAGTAAATACAAATATAAAATCAAACTTTTCTGAAAAACAAAAAGATTCTACGATTCAAATAAATTGTAAATTATTAGAAGAAAAAGCCGAAAGTGGAAATCATTACGAAGCTTTTATCAGACCGTTTTTTTATGGTAACGAATATTATTTATTTATTACTGAAGTTTTTAAAGATATTCGATTAGTTGGCGCTCCTCCTGAAAGTATTGGGAAATTTGGAGGCGAAACAGATAACTGGGTTTGGCCCCGTCATAATGCAGACTTTAGTATGTTTAGAATTTATTCGAATAAAGATAATAAACCCGCAGAATATAGTGCAGATAATTTACCCTACAAGCCCCTTTACTCTTTTCCTATTTCTCTGAAAGGTGCTGAAAATGGAGATTTTACTATGGTTTATGGATTCCCTGGAAAAACACAAGAATATTTAACTTCCTATGCAGTTGATTTATTAATGAATCAACAAGATCCAATTCGAGTAAAATTACGCGAAACTCGTTTAAATATTATGGAAGTTGACATGAAAAAAAACGATACGATTAGACTAATGTATACAAACAGATATGCTGGAGTTGCTAATGGATACAAAAAGTGGACTGGCGAAATGATTGGACTAAAAAAATCAGATGCCAGTAATAAAAAGAAAGCATTTGAATCTAAATTTTTAAACTTAATCATAAATGATCCTAATAAAAAAGAAAAATATACTAATCTGTTAAAACAATTCGAAAAAACATATGCCGACTATGCCCCATTAAGCAAACAATATGATTATTTTTCTGAATGTTTATGGGGTATTGATGGGTTTAGAATGGCAAATAGTTTTACTAATGTTTTTAATGAATTAAAAAAGAAACAAGCAGGTAAAGAAAATAAATTTAATAGTTTGCTTAATGATATTAAGCCGATTTTACCATTTAAAAATTTCAATAAAGAAACAGATAAAAAATTATGTATCGCATTATTAAATATATTTATTAAAGATATAGAACCCACTCTGCGCCCATTATATTTAGACTCATTAATTAATGTTTATAAGGGCAATATAACTGAACTATGCGATTTTTTATATAACAATTCTAGCTTTGTTGATAATAATAAAGCGGCACTTATGTTTCAAGATTTTGAAAAAAAATCAATCTTATATGAGCACGATCCAATTTATTTATTAGCATCTTCTATTTTTCAGCACTATCAAAAAACAATTATCCCTCAAATAAATTATTACGACAGACAAATTAACGAATTGCAAAAAGAATACATGAAAGGATTAAAAGAAACAATCAAAGACAAAATATTTTATCCAGATGCTAACGGCACTTTACGTGTTGCTTATGGAAAAGTATCTGACTATAAAGGAAAAGATGGTGTTAAGTTTTTGCATTATACCACCATTGATGGATTAATTGAAAAAAACAAAACTGGCAAAGAAGATTTTTATGTAAAAGAACGATTAATTGAATTATACAATAAAAAAGATTTTGGACAATATGCAGACAAATCCGGAAAATTAAGAACTGCCTTTATTGGAAGTAATCATACTACTGGAGGGAACAGTGGCAGTCCGGTATTAAACGCAAAAGGTGAATTAATTGGAACTAATTTTGATCGCAATTGGGAAGGTACCATGAGCGACATCATGTATAATAAAGATTTTTGTCGAAACATAAGCCTTGATATAAGATTCACCCTTTGGGTACTAGATAAATATGCAGGGGCAGGTTATTTATTAAACGAAATGAAATTAAAGAACTAACTAAAAATCAAAATAAAACTTCTGCTCGGTATTTACATCTATTTCATTGTTAGAATAAATAATTATTGAATTATTATTTATTGTTTCACTTAAAACTTCAAAGCATTTTCCATTAAAACTGCAATGTAAAATTCGCAATATAATATCATATTGTTTTTTTGAAGAAGCCAACTTTATTTTATCTGGTCTCAAGAATAATGTAGATTTAATCTTCAGAGTTGAACTAGAATGCAAATCTTTCTGCTTAATTCTATTATAATCTCCTAAAAGACCAGCTAAGCGACTATTTTTTGGCTTATAATAAACATCCCATTTTTTTCCAATTTGTAAGATCTTTCCATTTTCAACCACTGCAATTCTATCAGCATATTTTAATGCTTCTTCTGCAACGTGAGTTATTAATATTACCGAGGTATTACCTTCTTTTACTTCATTTACAACAAACGAAAATAATTTTTCAGTTAATAATTTATCTAAATTGCTAAAGGGCTCGTCTAACAATAACACCTTTGGAATAATTGCTAATGCCCTTGCAATAGCTACCCTCTGCTTTTGACCACTAGATAAATATTTAGCTTTTGTATTTTTTAAAAATTCAAGTTCGAGTAGTTTTAAAATTTTATTTGCCCGTTTTTGTTTCAACTCATTCTTATAACCAATCAGTTTATCAAAAATATTTTCTTCTACCGAATGATTTTCTAAAACATAAAAATCTTGACTCACTAATTTCATATCCTCGTGTCCTGGTATTAAATTAAAAGATGGACCTAATACCTTCTTTTTATCTAAAAACACTTCACCAGTTTGAATATCTTCTAAACCATAAACACATTTTAATAAAGTTGTTTTGCCACTCCCACTCTTACCTACAAAACCTAAAATCTCTCCCTCTTTTAATTGAAAAGATACTTGCTGTATGCCTTTAAAATAAGGTTGATTATAATAATTAAAAGATATGTTATTGACGCTTAAAATAATAAATTGTTTTTTGAATTAAGTTTGTTCTTAATTATAAATTTACTAAAAATTCTAAGGTATTAATTTTATCTGCAAACTCTGTTATAACAGGTTGTTGTGAATATCCAAATGGAATGTATTTTTGTCCAACAATACACTGTATATTTTCTTGGTTATTATTAAGGTAAGATTCGATGTCTAATTCCGAATCATAATATTGAAAATATATTACTCCTACTGGTGAGTGCAAATCAGAACTCTCTTTCAACATTACGAAATTATTATCTAAAAAAGGCATTGATTCAAGTAAATAAATAGCTCGATGGTAATCGTAATTATTACCATATTTTTTATTGTTAATCACTTCACCATAACTAATAATAGATTCAAAAAATAAATCGAATGAATAACCTCTTGGAACAAATAATTTATTTACATTTCTACAACCCAAACCAAAATATTGAAAAATATCTTTTCCTAATTTTTTAAGATCTAAATTACTTTCATCTCCTTTTAAAATAGCAATCGAAGTACGACTTTTACGAATAATATTTGGGTATTTACCAAAATAATAATTTAAATGACTAGCAGTATTATTGCTTCCTGTAGCAATAATGGCATCAAAATTACTCAAGCGCCCCGATGCAAACTCAAGTTGAGATTCATAAAGCGGCTCGTAATGTGTTAGAAGTTTCAAAAAAAAAGGCACTAAAACATCATCATCGCTCGATAACTTTATTAAAACTTTGTTGCCACTCAATAAAACACATAATAAATCATGAAAACAAACCAATGGAATATTACCAGCGCATATTAAGGCAATTGTTTTGGATTCCTTTTCTTTATATTTAGACGTAAATAATACTAATGTGTGTTCATCTAAAAAAACACTTAAATTAATTATGGCTTCTTTAATAAAAGCAGGGGTAAACCAATTATTATGAAGATGAGAAACCTCAATTATTTCATCTAAACCTTCATGTAACTTAATTTCGCTGCTCAAAGGTTTGTTCGAAGCATAGCGATTTATAAACAAACCGAGTTGAACAAAAGCACTAATTCTTTGTTTTAATGTCATAAATTTTGGTCGTATATTTGTATTACTGAATACAGAAAACAAAACTAAGTAAAAAAATGGCAATTAAAATAACAGAAGAGTGTATTAATTGTGGGGCTTGCGAACCAGAATGTCCTAATAATGCTATTTATGAAGGTGGAGCCGAATGGCGTTATGCTGACGGTAGTGGCGTAAAAGGTTTATATAAAGGCCGAAATAGTGGGATAGAAGTAGATGCTAATGATCCACAAACTCCAAAAAGTATGGATGTTTATTTTATTGTAAGTGATAAATGTACAGAATGCGTAGGGTTTCACAACGAACCTCAATGTGCAGCAGTTTGTCCTGTCGATTGCTGCATCAAAGACGAAGATCAAATTGAAAACGAAGAACAATTATTAGCTAAAAAAACATCCTTGCATTTATAATGCTTCTTTTAAAAAATCATTAAATTTATTTTGTCTGATTTCATTTTTTAACAAAACTTTAAAAAAGTTTAGTTGTATTAAATCTAAAAATTAAAAAGCATTTAAAATATAATTTATAACATCAATGGCCTGATAATTTCGTTAAAATTATTCGAAAACAGTCTTAAAAATGAGCATATTTTAAAATGAAAAAGTGTATTTCACTCATTTAAAACCATATTTCACTAATTTAAACATGCAATTCACTCATTTTTAATAAAAATAATGTAACTGATTCCCAAGTACTTACTTATGATGTAAACGTTATTTGACATTTCGGCGAAACCTTTAAGTTTAATTTGATTATAAGTTATATAATCATTTAAAACTTAGGAATTATGGCAATCAACTTAAATTTTCATCAGAGTAACGAGCAGTTACAAGAAGAATTAATAATTATTGAAGCTGCTAAAATTAATCCAAACCAATTTGCGCCTTTGTATACTAAATACTACGAGCAAATATTTAATTATATTTATAATCGTATGGCTAGTAAAGATGTAGCTTTTGATATCACTTCTCAGGTATTTTTAAAAGCTATGACTAATCTGAGCAAATATATTTATATGGGCTTACCTTTCTCAAGTTGGTTATTTCGTATTGCTCATAACGAATTAATGCAAGTTTTTAGAACTAATAAAACTCATCGCATGGTTAATGCAGATATTGGTGATCTTCATTTTATTTGTGAAGAAACTCATGAATTGTTTTTTGAGGAATACATCCCCATAATAAAAAAATTGATTCTAAAACTTAAGTCTACTGATCTTCAATTGGTTGAAATGCGTTTTTTTGAAAAACGCCCTTATAAAGAAATCGCCGAAATATTAAATATTACTGAGGTTAATGCCAAAGTAAAAATGTTTAGAATTTTAGAAAAATTAAAAATTGAATTAGCAAAATATAAAACTTCTTATGAAAACAGAGTTTAAATTAAATCGACAAAAAATCACTCAAGCAGAACTTGAAAAACATCAAAATTTTGATGACCTAGTTCGACAATTAAAAAATCAGAAAATGAAAAAAGATAAAGGCAACGAACGATGTAAAATCTTAAAAATTGAAGTAGTAAGTTAATTTTTTTTTAAAACTAATTCGGCACTAAAACTAACATGAATAATCTCAGCTATTTTTTGAAATAATAATTTGGGTATTAAAATTTTATGGTCTTCAACTTTAATATCAAATTTTGATTCCATTATTATTTTTTCATCTCTTACTTCAATTTTACCAATAATGGTTCTGAATAAAGACACTCCATGCAAATCAAGATTTCCAGTTATTGTCACATTGTATTTTCCATTCTTAGTATAATCTAAAACCTCATTTAATTTTCCTGAAAAAGTAACCGAAGGATACTTCTCACTTTCAACATAATTTTCGTTGTAATGAGTTTGCATTAAACCTGATTTAAAATTAAAATCAGTTTGAGCAGCCTTAATAACAAACATTCCATTTTTAGAATTAAAAACTGGCTTAGAATTGGTGTTAATCGCATCAATATCTTCTAGTGGCGTCTTACTAAAAAAAGAAATGCTGCATTTTTGTCCGATATATATTTGAGCACTTACTATATATGGTAAGCTTAATAAAAGTAAAATGATATATTTTTTTGAACTGTTGCTCATTTCTGTAAACTAAATACTCTAGAGATATTAAAGCCTAATCTTACTCCTAAATTTGACCAACTAGACCGGGTATACATAAAATATTCATTTTCGGTTAAGCCAAAAGAATTTGTTAAATGTACCTGAAACACATGTCCTCCAGTTTCTAAATCATAACCAATTGCAAAACTATCGTAATACGAATTACTACTATATTTATTGATTCGATAACCATATTCTAGAGTAATTGCTTGGCGAGAAGTTATTTTATAACGTCCTACAATTCCTCCTATAAAAACAGTATTATCATCAGTTAAATTATCAACTAAATTAAAATGAACCATAGAAGCGCTTAGCTGAATAGATAAATTAGCGTTGAATTTACGAGCCACAATTAATTGATTACAATATGATAAACGATCTATATTGAGTTGATATTTATTAAAGCTACTAATTTGGGCTATTTCGAAAGTATGATATGCGCCTGAAAAAAGGGTAAGGCTAATTGGCATTGAATGATCAGTAGTTTGCCTTATAAGTTGATACTTCATAAAACCATCAACAATCTTTTTTGAAGAAGTTCTTCCTATGCCAAACATAAAACGACCGTCATGACTATATTCTAATGCTAAACGGATATTAGCTCCTCCATCAATACCCCATGCATTATAGGCCCCTGAATTAATATCCCCAAAACGATGTGCAATTCTAAAATCTAAACTGCGACGATTTAACACCTCACTTGTATGAAAATTTACTAATCGGGTAGTTTTGAAAGTTGAAGTGGTAAATTCTTTTTTTTGAGGCTCCTCAACCATTTTTAATAAATCTTCAGGATTATCTTGTGCTTTTAATAAGAATGAAATTAAAACATTAAAAAATATAAAATATATTATTCTCATTTAATTATTATTTTTTAATTATTTTTATACCCTTCATTTACCCATTTTTTTATAGCTATTAAATCACAATCATTTAATTTGCCTTTTCCCTTTGGCATCGGATCAAAATTAATTAATTGAAATATACTTCCAATTAAACGATTATCTGGGGTAATTGTTTTTTTAACACCATCATAATTCGATAGATCAAAACCGCCGCCAGGATTATTAGAATTGTGGCAACCAAGACACCATGTATTTAATAATGGTTGAACTCGTTTCGAAAAAGAAATATTTATAGTATCGCATTCATAACCCCCACAATCTATTGTGTTTTTGGCGCCTATATGAATCCAATATTTAATATAATCTAACTCTTTACTGGTTAAGGGCGTATTTGGTGCAGGGGGCATATTCGGATTTTCTCCATTACATTCAGTATAAACATCACTAAATAATGGATAATATGGCTTTACTTTTTTTAATATTCCCTCATAGGTCGTAAAATCTCCTTCTTCTGCTTTTTGTCCATTTAAACTAGAATGACATCCGCTTGTTGTACATTTAGAAATAAAAATAGGTAAAATATCTTTGTTAAAACAAATATTAGGAACCACTTTGTTGCTACTACATTGAAAAAAAATCAAAAAAGTAGTTATAAAAAATAAACATAAAAAAATAAATTTTAACTTCACTAGCTCTTCAAATTTTGATTACAAATTTAATAAATATTATATCAAAGCCATCGAATATCAAAATTTACTAATTGGTGACTATTGATTTGAAATGTATAAGAAATTTTTAAACGAAAAAACACAAATAAATATTAGTTAAAATCACAATTCTTTTTATAAAAGGTTTTAGTTAAATTTACAGCAACTAATTGCAATAAATGAAAATATATTTAGATAACGCTGCTGCTACAAAACTTGATGAAGATGTATTAAAAGCGATGATGCCCTTATTTACTGAAAATTACGGCAATCCTTCATCTATTCATGGTTATGGCAGGAAAACAAGATCTGCTATTGAAATTGCTCGAAAAAGTGTTGCAAAACTATTAAATGTTTCGCCAGCCGAAATATTTTTTACCTCTGGGGGAACGGAGGCTGACAATATGGCTATTTGTCAAACAATAGACACTTTTAAAATTAGTCACGTAATTTCAAGTCAAATTGAGCACCATGCAGTTGAACATACCATTAAAATTCTTGAAAAAGCAGGTAAAATAAAAGCGAGCTGGGTTTCTAATGACGAAAAAGGAAATATTAATTTAGATCATTTAGAAGAATTATTGAAAAATAATACTCGTAGTCTTGTTTCTCTAATGCATGCCAATAATGAGATAGGAACTCTTTTACCTATTAATGAAGTAGGCCATTTATGCGAAAAATACAATGCGATTTTCCATAGCGATACTGTTCAAACCATGGGACATTATCCGATTAATTTAAAAGAAACTAAAGTTCATTTTGTTACCTGTGCCGCTCATAAATTTCATGGGCCAAAAGGAGTTGGATTTTTATATGTTAACCATCAATTTAAAATTACCCCATTTATTAATGGCGGAGCTCAAGAAAGAAATATGCGAGGTGGCACAGAAAATGTTCCAGGTATTGTTGGCTTGGCCAAGGCATTAGAAACTTGCTATTCAGAAATGGAATTACATCAAAAAACAATCATGGAATTAAAAGATTATATGCGCGAACAACTAACGTTCCAAATTCCGGGCATTGAATTTAATGGAGAAACTTCTCACGATAAATCATTATATACCGTTTTAAATTGCAGGTTTCCTCATCACCCAGATGCAGAAATGGTTTTATTTAATTTAGATATTGCTGGTATTGCAGCTAGCGGCGGAAGCGCATGTAGCAGCGGAAGTAATCAGGGAAGCCATGTTTTGAGGGGCTTAGGTATTGATATGTCAAAAGCATCTGTTAGATTTAGTTTTTGCAAATACAATACAAAAAAAGAAATAGATTCTGTGATAGAAGTATTAAAAGAAATTTTTACTAAAAAAATAAATTAAAAATTATGTCAGATATTCAAACAATATTAGAAAATTCAAGAACAGGAATGGAAAAAACCATTGCTCATTTAGAAGTTGAATTACAAAAAGTTCGGGCAGGAAAAGCTAGTCCCAGCATGTTAGAAAATATTATGGTAGATTATTATGGAAGTAAAGTACCTTTAAGTAATACCGCAAATATTAATTCACAAGATTCTCGAACTTTAATTATTCAACCATGGGAAAAAAGTATGTTAACCCCTATTGAAAAAGCAATTCAGGCGGCTAATCTCGGATTTAATCCTCAAAATGATGGGATTATTATTCGCATCATGGTTCCAGCATTGACTGAAGAACGTCGAAAACAATTAGTTAAAACAGCAAAAGGATTTGGTGAAGATGCAAAAGTTGGAATTCGTTCGTTAAGAAAAGAAGCTATGGAGTATATTAAAAAAATACAAAAAGATGGCTTGCCAGAAGATATGGCAAAAGATGGCGAAACCAAAATCCAAAATTTAACTGACGCTAACGTTTTAAAAGTTGACAAACACATTGAACAAAAAGAAAAAGAAATTATGACTATTTAATTAATTTGTAATTAAAAAACCCGACCATTAAGTCGGGTTTTTTGTTAATTAAAATTAAGTATGTGATTTATTTTTAAAAATTGAACTTAAAAGTTAAGCTATATATAGTTTTAGAAATCGCAATAATTTAATTAACCGAAAGAATTAAGCTAACTTTACGTCAACGGCGTTTAATCCTTTTTTACCTTCTTGAATTTCAAAAACAACTTCGTCGTTCTCTCGAATTTCTTCTTTAATTCCAGATACATGAACAAATACTTCTTTTCCTGAACCTTCAACTTTGATAAAACCAAAGCCTTTTGCTTGATTGAAAAATTTAACTGTGCCTTTTTCCATTTTAATTTATTTTTTTATTTCCCTTTTTAAATTATTTAATAAAACTTAGCTGAGAAAAAGGGGATGACTCAACTTTATTTTTTATCACTTACTTATTAAGCTTAAATCAAATTTAAAATATAAAATCGGATTTTACAAATATTAGCACAATATACTGATTATCAGATATTTAATTATATTAAAATTAGAAATAATAATTTGTTTATTTTTTAAATATACTGTTTATTATTATTTTTTAGATAAATTTTGTGAATTAAGAATATAACTAACATTAAAAAAAATTATACAGAACAATTAATTAATATATTTTTTTGTTTAATTAATTTTTATTAAATTTGTTCACTATTATAATTGATGAGTATTCTTGCATCAATCTATCAAAAAAAATAATTTAAAAATCAAAAAAAATTAGGTTCCCTTATCAAAATTTCAAGTTATTTAATTAAGCATTAAGCCGATGCATTAATACAAATTAAAAAATAAAAAATATAATGACTGATTCAAGTGATTTAAAAAACCAAAAAGGAGCTGGTGCTCAAAAAGAAAAACGTCCACGAAAAGTTAAATTGGATCTAATAAACGAAGAACCAAAACAAAATCCTTCGATAGAATTAACAGATATAGAAACAGTCTCTGTGGCTGAAGAAATAATAGCTAACCCCATCGTTGCTGAACCAACTATTTTCACAGAGGAATTACCAGAATCTAATACACTCGACTCTGAATCTGAAGCAAGTGCAATTCAAGGAATGCCTCCTGAAGAATCTGAAACGGAACCTCAAAAAAAGCCTGAAAAAGTATATTACAATTTTGATAACATTGTATTTGTTACAGGTGTATTAGAAATTATGCCAGATGGTTATGGTTTTTTAAGAAGTTCTGATTATGATTATTTAAATTCGCCCGATGACGTCTATGTATCTCAATCGCAAATAAAATTATTTGGTTTAAAACCCGGTGATGTTGTAAAAGGTGGTGTTAGACCTCCAAAAGAGGGAGAAAAATATTTTCCATTAATCAAAGTAGACCAAATAAATGGTCGAGATCCTTCTTTTGTTCGTGATCGAGTTATTTTTGATTACTTAACTCCTTTATTTCCTTTTGAAAAGATTAAATTAACTGGTCATCCTCAAGAAAACATGAGCACCCGTGTTATGGATTTATTTTCACCTATCGGTAAAGGTCAGCGAGGACTTATTGTTGCTCAACCCAAAACTGGTAAAACTGTGCTTTTAAAAGATGTTGCTAATGCAATTGCTTTTAATCATCCTGAAATTTACTTAATTATTTTATTAATAGATGAACGACCAGAAGAGGTTACAGATATGGCAAGAAGTGTTAAAGCCGAAGTTATATCAAGTACTTTTGACGAGCCTGCCGAAAAACATGTAAAAATTGCCAATATTGTTTTAGAAAAAGCAAAACGAATGGTTGAATGCGGACATGATGTGGTAATTTTATTAGATAGTATTACTCGTTTAGCGCGTGCTTATAATACTGTATCGCCTGCCAGTGGGAAAGTATTAACAGGTGGTGTTGATGCAAATGCCTTACATAAACCTAAACGTTTTTTTGGTGCAGCCCGTAAAGTAGAAAATGGAGGTTCATTAACTATTCTTGCTACAGCATTAACAGAAACTGGTTCAAAAATGGATGAAGTAATTTTTGAAGAGTTTAAAGGAACAGGTAATATGGAATTACAATTAGATAGAAAATTATCTAACCGTAGAATTTACCCTGCCATTGATTTACTAGCCTCATCAACCCGCCGCGATGATTTGTTATTAGACAAAGAAACATTAACTCGACTTTGGGTATTGAGAAAACATTTAGGTGATATGAATCCTCAAGAAGCCATGGAATTTTTATTAGATAGATTGCGTCGCTGCCAAACTAACGAAGAATTTCTAATAAGTATGAATGGGTAAATATGAATAAAAAAGCCCTTTTTTATGGTTTAATTTATAGCATAACTTTTATCGCAATCAAACTAATCGTTTTATTAGGCGGATATTCTCTTAATAAATTTGGCTATTACTTCTCTAATATTAGTTGTGTTTTATTAATTATTCCTTTTTATTTTATTGCTTTAAAACACATTCGTGATATAGATTATAAAGGTGTAATTAGTGGAAGAGATTCTATTAAACTATTGCTGACAATTTTTGGGCTGAGCGCATTAATTACAGGAGTTTATAATTTCATTGAATTTGAGTGTTTCGGCAAAAAATTAGCTATAGATTATTATAAAAGTGAGCAATTTTTAATTTATTTGAAAAGTCAAAGTAAAATAAAAGTCGAGGATTATGTTAAAATTATTGCTGAGCAAATAAATAACGCTTCTTCATTTAAATCAACAACTGGTAAATTATTCTCTGCAATTTTAATAAGCACTAGTTCGGCATTTATAGTGGCTTCAATTATGAAACGAAATGCAAAATGATTCGCTAAAAAACATTTTTATTTCGTTACAATAATTTTTTGTTTCACTTTTAAATTATCTTTTTTTCCAATTAAAAAATAAATACCATTTGATAATTCAGAAATATTAATTTTACGATTATTTACTTCTGATAATTTTATCAATCTTACAAATTGCCCTAATTCATTTATTAATTCAAGATTAATATTTACCTGAGATTCAATGGTAAACTCTCCATTATTTGGGTTAGGATAAATTTTTAATCCGTTTTGATTGTTTAATTCGCTAATCCCTGTGCATGTATTTACTTTTACCTGAACAGTTCCAGTTCCTTTACATCCATTTAAATTGGTTCCTGTTACCGTGTAATTCGTGTTGATGATTGGATTAATTGCAAAACTAGGAGTTGTTGCTGTATTATTCCAGACATAGGTATTTGCCCCATTGGCTGTTAATATCGTAGACTCGCCTCTACAAATTACACTTCTAGTTAATACTGCTGTTACAGTTGGGTTTGGATTGATTGTTAAATTAACTGATCCGGTGCTATTGCAAGACATATTATTAATTACCGTTACAGCACTTACTGTATATAATGTACTAACACTTGGATAAACAAATATGCTTGATCCTGTTCCGCCATTACTCCATAAATAGGTAGTTCCTCCAGATGCATTCAAGGTAACTGAACTTCCCATACAAATGGCAGTTGAATTACTTACCGTTAAGGTTTGTGTAAATACATTTATATTTACGGTTTGGGTAGTATTGCATCCTACTCCTGTGCTTATCACTGAATAAACTGTATTTGCTGTTGGACTAACTACTACTGCCGCTGTGGTTGGTCCAAAATTCCAAGTATAATTACTGCCTCCAGAAGCAGTTAAGGTAGATGAGCCTCCAGCACAAATTAAGGTCTCGCTTGCAATTACATTAATAATAGGGCTTGGATTTACAATTACCACTTGAGTAGAGTTGGAGGTACATCCAAAAATATTTGTTCCGCTAACTTGATAAGCAGTTGGAACAGTTGGACTAACAGCTATAGTAGAACTTATTGTTGGACCAGACTGCCAGGTATATGAAATTGCCCCAAAGGCAGTTAATGTTACTTGTGCTCCGGCGCAAATAAGTGAATTACTTGCCGTTGTTGTTACTGTAGGATTTGGATTTGCGACCACTGTAATATTAGTAGCTCCGCCACATGGGCCGCTTGTTCCAGTACAAGTATATATTGTAGTGGCTAAAGGACTTATAATAATATTTGGTCCAACTAAATTTCCTGGCATCCAAGTATAAGTGGTTGCACCGCCTGCTGATAAGGTAGCCACATTTCCTGCACATACTGCCGATGAGGTTGATATGGCGACAACTGGTAAAGCCGAAACCGTTATAGTTTGAGTTGTTGAATAGGTGCCACAGGCGTTATTTGCAGTTAAAGTATAAATTGTAGTCGCTTGTGGAGCAAAAGCAACACCATTAGAAATACCTCCTGACCATGAATAAGTATTTGCACCGGCGCCTGTTAAAGCAACAGTACCATTAAAACATACTGAATTAGTTGTTGATGATGCACTAATAGAAGAATTTTGAACTGTAATAAGCATATTTGCAGAAGTAACACAATTAGCGCTGCTAGTCCCAATAACTGAATAAGAAGTTGTTACCGAAGGAGAAACAACAACAGATGTTCCTGTTCCGCCTGTGCTCCATAAAATGCCACTAACAGCATTAGTGGTAAGTGTTATTGAACTTCCAAGACAAATTGAACCAAAAGCATTTGGTGTGTTAGCATAAATATTAATAGAGCAAAGCCTTGTAAAAACTACTTTTCCGTTACCAGTATTTACGCCTGTTGAATTTACTTGATTAGTTCCAATATTAAAAGATCCACCACCACCACCGGCTCCGTTACAATTACTCCCACCAGCTCCACCGCCAGAATAACCTCCGCCGCCGCAGCCACCATGAGGACTACTACCACATCCATAAACAAATAAATTAGAACCTCCTCCTCCACCAAATCCACCAGTGGAAGATCCACCTGCGCTACCATTTAAAAATGCCATACCTCCTTGTGCATTTCCTGAAGTGCCACCATTGCCACTAAAACCGCCACCACCACCACCATTTGGCGTATTATTTCCTGTTGAAGTACTAAAACCTCCTCCACCTCCACCAATTCCACCAGCTCCTGCCTGAGCAAATTGACCTACTAAACCACTAGTTGTAATTGTTCCATTAATATTTGAGTAATTACCATTAGAGCAATTATGGGCAGTTCCTCCGCCTCCACCGGCTATACAAAGAGGTGTGTTTGGAGATATAACAACATATGATCCGCCACCGCCACCATTACCAACTTGATTAGGTGCTATAGATCCTGTTTGACCTGCAACGATTAAAAGTACTTGTCCTGCATTTAATGTAAAATCTCCTTGAGCAAATGCACCTAATCCACCGCTACAACCTCCTTGAGCCCCCCAAGATTGAATTCGATAAAGACCACTATTTGGAACTGTCCATTGTTGAATACCATTGGTAGTAGTTACTTGTCCAGATAAGGTATTGGTTCCAGTGTAAGCAGCGTTAATTTGCGCCTGAGTTGGGCCTATTGGCCCTAATGCCCCACATTCTGTAAAAGTATATGTAGTAAATTGAGCGCTTAATGTAAAGCAATTAATAAAAACTACATATAATATTGATTTGCAAATTTTTTTCATAATTTTTATTTTAATAAATTTTTTAATCATTTTTATTTCGTTACAATAATTTTTTGTTTCACTTTCAAATTATCTTTTTTTCCAATTAAAAAATAAATACCATTTGATAATTCAGAAATATTAATTTTACGATTATTTGCTTCTGATAATTTTATCAATCTTACAAATTGTCCTAATTCATTTATTAATTCAAGATTAATATTTACCTGTGATTCAATAGTAAAGTCTCCATTAGTTGGATTAGGATAAATTGTTAAACCGTTTTGATTACTTAATTCGCTAATCCCTGTGCATGTATTTACTTTTATCTGAACAGTTCCTGTTCCTTTACATCCATTGGCATCTGTTCCTGTTACCGTGTAATTCGTATTGATGATTGGGTTAATTACAAAACTAGGGGTTGTTGCTGTATTATTCCATACATAGGTATTTGCCCCATTGGCTTTTAATATCGTAGACTCTCCTCTACAAATTACACTTCTGGTTAATACCGCTGTTACGGTTGGGTTTGGATTGATTGTTAAATTAACTGATCCGGTGCTATTGCAAGACATATTATTAATTACCGTTACAGCACTTACCGTGTATAATGTACTAACACTTGGATAAACAAATATGCTGGATCCTGTTCCGCCATTACTCCATAAATAGGTAGTTCCTCCAGATGCATTCAAGGTAACTGAACTTCCCAAACAAATGGCAGTTGAATTACTTACTGTTAAAGTTTGGGTAAATACATCTACACTTATGGTTTGGGTAGTATTGCATCCTACTCCTGCACTTGTAACTGAATAAACTGTGTTTGCTGTTGGACTAACTACTACTGAAGCTGTGGTAGGTCCAAAATTCCAAGTATAATTACTGCCTCCAGAAGCAGTTAAGGTAGATGAGCCTCCAGTGCAAATTAAGGTCTCGCTTGCTATTACATTAATAATAGGGCTTGGATTTACAATTACAACTTGAGTAGAATTAGAGGTGCAACCTAAAGAGTTTGTTCCGCTTACCTGATAGGCTGTTGGAGCTGTTGGACTAACAACTAAACTTGAGCTCACTGTTGGACCAGATTGCCAGGTATAAGTAGAGGCACCAAAGGCAGTTAATGTTACTTGCGCTCCTGCGCAAATAAGTGAATTGCTAGCAGAGGTTGTTACCGTTGGATTGGGTTTTGCAATTACTGTAATGTTTGCAATTCCACCACAAGGCCCGCTTGTTCCGGCAACTGTATATATTGTAGTTGCTAATGGGCTTATAATAATATTTGGTCCAACTATATTTCCTGGCATCCAGGTATAAGTAGTTGCACCGCCTGCTGATAAGGTAGCCACATTTCCTGCGCATACTGCCGATGATGTTGATATGGCGATAACTGGCAATGCTGAAACAGAAACGGTTTGTGTTGTTGAATAGGTGCCACAAGCGTTGGTTCCTGTTAATGTATAAATTACTGTCGCTAATGGTGTAAACGGAACACCGTTAGAAACTCCACTTGACCAGGTATAAGTATTAGCTCCTATACCCGTTAAAGCAACTGTATTACTTAAACAAACTGCGTTAGTAGAAGAAGATGCACTTATAGACGAATTTTGTACGGTTACTGTAACAATATTTGCCGCTATACAAGCTGCCGTACTTGTTCCTGTAACAGAATATACTGTAGTTGCTGTTGGTGTTACTACAATAGAATTTGCTGTACTACCAGTGTTCCATAAAATACCACTGGCTGCATTGGTTGTTAAAGTAACGGATGATCCTAAACATATTGGGTTTGATGATGGGTTTAAAGAGATGTTACATAATGGGGTGATGATAACTTTTCCTTGACCGAAGTTAGGAAGAACTGTAACTGAATAATTTGATGGTGCATTAATACCAAATGAACTTCCGCCAAAACCAGAAACATAACTTCCACCGCCGCCG
>Ga0209297_1000071_pt1 | contig 74238 bp, 100 predicted proteins | sample S_130805_MF_Meta_FD_187322 | JGI IMG/M metagenome (GOLD analysis project Ga0209297, IMG submission 187322) | Freshwater microbial communities from Lake Simoncouche, Canada to study carbon cycling - S_130805_MF_MetaG (SPAdes) (version 2) | ecosystem: Environmental > Aquatic > Freshwater > Lake ...
GATGCAAACAGACGTTAAACAAGGGCATTTAAACCAAAGTGGTTTTTTTGTTCTTGGACGAAATCGTGTTAAAGGCATTTCGTTTTTTGGTACTGGCACGGATGGCACTGTCGTGTTGTTTGATACAGCTTCTGTTCCAGTAACTTCTAGCGTTACCTACGCTCGTTCTGGTACAACTGTAACGGTAACAAAAACTGCTCACGGCCTGTCTACGGGCAATGTTGTTGGTATTCACTTTGACAGCAATACAAGTCAGTCTGCAACAGATGGCAACTATGTTATCACTGTTGCTTCGTCAAGCACATTTACGCTAACAGACATTAACACCGGAACAATCACTTCTACTGCGGCTTCGTATGTAAGTGGCGGTGGTCGTTGGTTGATGACTTACGAAATAGACAGTACTGATACTTTTAGTAATGCGCCTATTATTCCGGGTGAAGGAGTATTAGCTACTCAAGGCATTTATGCTTTGATGACCAATATTGACTCAACGCAGATTTACTATGGCTAAGTCACCAGCATGGCAGAGGAAAGAGGGCAAATCCGAGAAGGGCGGCTTGAACGCCAAGGGGCGAGCCTCGTACAATGCGGCCAACCCCGGGAAACCCGGATTGAAACGTCCTCAACCCGAGGGCGGCTCACGGCGCGACTCCTTTTGCGCCCGCATGGAAGGCATGAAGAAGAAGCTAACCAGCGCAAAGACTGCCAACGACCCGGATTCACGGATCAACAAGTCTTTGAGGGTTTGGAACTGTAAGGATGGGGGCTATGTAACTGCGGCTGATGGCTGCGCTACAAAAGGTAAGACAAAAGGGCGGATGGTGTGAAACAAGAAAACGTTGAAACCATAAAGCATGTAGCGGATGGTGTAGCCGCTGTTACGGCTATTGGTACGGTAATGCAACTACTTCCTGCGGTTGCCGCACTATTCACAATTGTGTGGACAGGCATGCGAATCGCCGAAATGATCGCGGGTAAACCCTTTGCTGAAATAATCCGCAGGAAGAAGGCAGACGATGCCATCGACAAGTAAAAAACAACACAACTTCATGGCAGCAATTGCGAATAACCCCGCGTTTGCCAAGAAAGTTGGAATACCGCAAAACGTTGGTAAAGATTTTACTGACGCTGACAAAGGTAAGAAGTTTGGTTCTGGCGGAGCAACCCGTCCAGATGTTCAGAAGGTGAATAAGTCTAAAACCGATCACGGAAAAATGGCTTTTTTTAAAGAAGGTGGTAATACTATGGCTTCCAAAATGAATCCCGGATTTATGGCAATGATGGCTAAGAAAAAAGCCGGAGCTAAAGCAGAAATGCCAATGAAAAAGATGGCCGGTGGCGGTTCTGCTTCTAAACGTGCTGACGGTGTTGCTACAAAAGGCAAGACCAAAGGCACAATGATTGCCATGAAATACGGCGGCAAAGCCTGCTAACACCATGATGGCCAGCCGTGGAATGGGGGACATCTCCCCCTCTAAAATGCCCAAGGGCGTCAAGAAAGCCCGGCGGGACAACACTGACTTTACCCAGTATAAAGAGGGTGGGAAAGTCAACGCCGCTGGCAATTACACAAAGCCCAGTCTTCGCAAGAAGATTGTGTCTCAAGTAAAGTCAGCAGCAACGCAGGGTACTGGTGCAGGTCAGTGGTCAGCGCGTAAAGCTCAGCTTGTTGCCAAGAAGTACAAGGCGGCAGGCGGGGGTTACCGAGATTGAAAGCGCCTCAGAAATCATTGAAGGACTGGGGCGACCAAAAGTGGAGAACCAAAAGTGGTAAAAAATCTTCTGACACTGGTGAAAGATACCTTCCAAGCGCTGCGATCAAAAGTCTCAGCGCTAGTGAGTACGCTGCGACGACCAAAGCCAAGCGAGCCGGAAAAGCCGCAGGCAAACAATTCGTAGCACAACCCAAAACGATTGCAAAGAAAACGGCAGGATTTAGATGACTACTTCTGGAGTTGCAGCGTTTAATCTTGACCTCACAGAGATTGTTGAGGAAGCGTTTGAACGCGCCGGTTCCGAGATGCGTACAGGCTACGACCTGCGTACCGCCCGTCGTTCATTGAATCTTCTCTTTGCAGACTGGGCAAACCGCGGTATCAACATGTGGACATTTGAGCAGGGGACAATTAACCTGACTCCGGGACTGAACACCTATGCCATACCCGTAGACACGGTGGATTTACTTGAGCATGTCATTCGCACGGGCGCGGGTAGCGCATCCACGCAAGCTGACTTAACAATCACGCGTATTAGTGTTTCTACTTATGCCACGATCCCCAACAAACTGCAACAAGCCAGACCCATTCAAGTGTGGTTTCAGCGTTTAGATGGCCAGACTTCTTCAATCGGCACCACGCTTAACGGCGGGATTACAGCCACAGACACAACAATCACACTAACTTCCGTTGCCGGACTTTCAGCTACAGGGTTCTTGTTGGTTGAGTCCGAGACTATCCAGTATGGCTACATCTCTGGCAACGTGCTTTATAACTGCTTCCGTGGGCAGAACGGCACAACTGCGGCGGCGCATTTAACTGGCGTAGCTGTATACACGCAGAATCTGCCTTCTGTAACCCTCTGGCCAACCCCCGACAACAGCGTAACGTATCAGTTTGTTTACTGGCGCATGCGCCGAATTGATGATGCTGGTGGGGGTGTACGTACGATGGACGTGCCTTTCCGTTTCCTGCCCTGTTTGGTGGCAGGGCTTGCGTACTATCTTGCGCTTAAGGTAGAGAATGGTACGCAACGTTTAGATATTCTTAAAGCTCAGTACGACGAAGCTTGGCAAAATGCGGCGGGTGAAGATCAAGAACATGCGGCTTTGCGGTTTGTTCCACGTCAGATGTACATAAACTAGCGGTACATAAATGGGCAATCGCTTTGCATCCGGTAAGAACAGTATCGCCATGTGCGATAGGTGTGGCCAACAGTTTAAATTAACGGCTTTGAAAAAAGAAGTTATCAAGACAAAGCTTTACAATTTGATGGTGTGTGATACGTGTTGGGATCCAGATCAGCCGCAGTTGCAGTTGGGTATGTACCCAGTGGATGATCCGCAAGCTGTGCGTAACCCACGCAAGGACACAACGTACGTCACGGCAGGTGTAAATGCTAGTGGCAGTTTGACTGGCGGTTCGCGGGATGTTCAGTGGGGATGGTCGCCCGTTGGTGGGTCGAGTAATTTTGATGTGAGTTTGACCCCCAACTACTTGGTGGCAACGACAAATGTTGGTACAGTTACAGTAAATTAAAGGAGTCTAGTATGGACAAGAAAGATTTAGCCCAAGACAAGAAGATGATTGGCAGCATGGTTAACAAGCATGAAAGAAAAATGCACCCCGGTAAGCCTGTGACTAAGTTTGCCAAGGGCGGTAAGACCAACGAGATGATGCTTCAGTATGGCCGTGGTATGGCCAAAGTTACAAATCAGGGGAAATAACATGGCCAAGGTTAACAATCTACCCGCTTCTGCGTACGCCAAGCCCCACACCATGAGTGGTGTGCCTGTTGTTGCGTCTACAAATCCCGGCAGTCCCCCAAACCGCAGTAAAGCCGACACCGTTAATATGTCTATTGGTAACATCAGCAAGGCTGCTGGTAACGAAACCACTAAGACATCCGGTATTGTTACCCGTGGTAACGGCGCGGCTACCAAAGGCATTACGGCTAGAGGCCCGATGGCATGAATTACACCGCACTCAGCAACGCGATCCAAGCGTACACGGAGAACACGGAAACAAATTTCGTGGCTAATATCCCCGTGTTCGTTACGCAGGCTGAAGAGCGTATATTTAATTCGGTACAGTTTCCGTCGCTTCGCCAAAATGTAACGGGGTCAATGACTACAAATAATAAGTACTTGCAGTGCCCCACGGATTTCTTAGCGGTGTATTCTTTGGCTGTTATTAACGCCAGTGGTGAGTACGAGTACTTGTTGAACAAAGATGTTAACTTCATCCGGCAGGCGTATCCACAGCCCACAGACACAGGGATCCCTAAGTACTACGCACTGTTTGGCCCACGTTCAGATAACGCAGCCGAGTTGACTTTTATTCTCGGCCCTACGCCAGATGCGGGATACAGTTCTGAGCTTCATTATTTCTTCTACCCACCAAGCATTACGGTTTCTCCCTACACTTCATGGCTGGGTGATAACTTTGACCCCGTGCTCTTGTACGCATCTTTGGTTGAGGCTTACACCTACATGAAGGGTGAGCCGGACATGATGACGCTATACAACCAGAAGTTCATGGAAGCTCTTGCGTTGGCTAAACGTTTGGGTGATGGTATGGAGCGTCAAGACGCTTATCGTTCTGGTCAGTTCCGTCAGAAGGTAACTTGATATGTCGATTATTCAGACCCAGACTACCAGTTTTAAGGCAGAGCTTTATCAAGGTATACACGACTTAACGACTGACGTTATCAAGATTGCTCTGTACACAGCCAGCGCGGATTTAAATGAAACAACAACTGCGTACAGCGCGACCAATGAAGTAGCTAATACAGGTACTTATTCTGCTGGCGGGGCGACACTAACACCCATCACGGTATCATCTTCAGGGTACACGGCCTATGTGGGCTTCCCGAACATCTCTTGGACAGGCGCAATTACCGCAAGATGTGCGTTGATTTATAACTCTAGCCAAGGTAACAAATCTGTGGCTGTATTAGACTTTGGGTCTGACAAAACATCTACCGTTACATTTACAATCACCATGCCAGCCAACACCGCTACGGCGGCTCTTATTAGGAGTTCAAATTGATTACCACAACCAAAGGTGAAATGGACGAATCATTGCTTGAAAAGCGTGAAGGTTCATTAGATAATGACAACGAAACTACCACATGGGTGGAGTATTGGTTAGAGGGTGAATTAGTTCACCGTTCGGTGCACGTACAACTAAAACGTGCAGTTGTAAGTTTTGGTGAAACTGCTGAATTTTAAGGAAATATCATGGCAAATACACAAGCAATGACCACTTCATTCAAGGTGGACTTATTTAACGCAGTTCATGCGTTTAATGCAACGGGCATTCCTGCCCACACAGTATCAACTGCTGACACGTTCAAAGCGGCTTTGTACATAACAACTGCTACGATGAACGCATCAACCACAGCCTACAGTGCAACTAATGAAGTGTCCGGTACAGGTTATACCGCTGGCGGTGTGACTGTGACGTTTGGTACAGCACCAAACAGTTCTGGAACAACATCGTTCTTAACGCCTTCAGCAAGTATTACCTACACCACAGTTACTTTATCAACTTCGTTTGATGCAATGCTTTTGTATAACTCTACTCAAAGTAATAAGGCTGTGGCTGTTTATACATTCACGGCTCAAACAGTTGCTGCTGGTACGTTTTCACTGACTATGCCAACTAACGATGCATCGACCGGATTATTGCGAATTGCATAATTGTTAAGTCATGTCCACAGCATGGGGCGCAGGTACATGGGGTAGTAATACTTGGGGTGGTCAACAAGAGGCGCTCACAGGTGTATCAGCCACGGGCGCTATTGGAACAGTCGCCCTAGTAATTTCAATTGCGTTATCCGGCGTAGCAGGTACAGGTTCTGTTGGATCAGTTGGGGTTGCAGAAAGCGTCGCTCTTACTGGTGTAGCGGGTACAGGTTCTGTCGGAACAGTTATTGGCGGTACGACAGCAGATTTGACAGGGGTTAGTGCAACAGGTTCTGTTGGATCCGTTGGAGTTGCGGAAAGTGTTGCGTTATCTGGTGTAACGGCTACTGGGTCGGCAGGTTCAGTTGGAGTTGCGGAAAGCGTTGCTCTTACTGGTGTATCTGGTACAGGCGAAGTTGGAACAGTTGTTTACAGCTTATCAGCAGCTATATCTGGAGTGTCTGGTACAGGTTCTGTTGGATCGGTTGGAATTGAGGAGAGCGTTGCTCTTACGGGGGTATCTGCTACAGGTCAAGTAGGCACTGAAGGGGTTGCGGAAAGTGTTGCTCTTACTGGTGTATCGGGTACAGGCGAAATTGGTAGTTTTGGTATTGCAAGAAGCATTACTGGCGTTAGTGCAACTGGTGCGGTTGGATCGGTTGACGGTCAGTTTGTAGCCGGGTTATCTGGGGTTAGCGCTACTGGCGCGGTTGGATCATTTGGTATTGCACAATCGTTGTCGGGTGTCCAAGCCACAGGTACAGCAGGCAGTGTGGGTGTTGGTGTAGCGCTTACGGGTGTGTCAGGCACGGGTCAAGTTGGTACTGAAGAAGTTTCAGAGAGCATTGCACTAAGTGGTGTCAGTGCTACAGGTGCAATAGGTTCTTTTGGAATTAGCCTCAGTCTTTCAGGAGTTTCAGCAACCGGACAAGTTGGATCAATCTCGCAAGCATTTGCTTGGAGTGTAATAGATGACACGCAGACTGCAAACTGGCAGAATATCGGTAACACGCAAACAGCAGCTTGGACTGCTGTTGCAACGACTTAGGAGCATTTAAATGGCAGCAACGACGACTCTCTTGGGTTTACTCACCCCCACACAAGGAACGCTTTCTGGTACGTGGGGCGACTCAGTCAACTACGGTATTTCTGACTACGTTGACATTGCCATTGCTGGCACATTATCTTTTGCAGGTGATGGCGCTATTACTCTGGCAAACACTACGGGTAGCTCGTCAGGAAACGCAATAACTTCCACCACAGCGCAGTACATGGTGATTCGCATTACGGGTACACAAACTGTTACCAAGGTTATTACTGGCCCTAGTTACAGCAAGCTGTACATGGTGGATCACGCAGGCGCTACTAGCGCAGTAACATTTAAAGCTTCCGGTCAAACAGGTGTATCTATAGCAGTTGGCGAAAAAGCGTTTGTGTATTACAACGGCACAGATTATGTCAAAGTAGCCACCAGCACGGGTACAGGGTCGGTTACAAGCGTGGCGGCCTCAGTACCAAGCATATTTAGCATTGCAGGTAGCCCAATTACTACATCTGGCACATTGGCAATGACGTACTCTGGAACTGCTTTACCAGTAGCCAATGGCGGTACAGGTTTAACATCAGGAACTTCTGGTGGTATTTTAGCCTACACAGCCGCTGGCACATTGGCATCGTCTGGTGTGTTGGCACAGTACGGGGTTGTCATTGGTGGCGGTGCAGGGGCTGTTCCAACGTCAACTGCTGTAGGTACTGCCACTCATGTGTTAACTTCAAACGGCGCTGGAGTTGCACCTACCTTTCAAGCACCGGCAGCTTCTGGTTTATCCAGAGCGCAAGTTACTACAATTTCTTTAGTTTTTGGTTTTTAAGGAACAATCATGGCCGCACCAAATATTCTTGCTTGCACAACAGCAACACCTCACACAGTTTCTATCACCCCTGCGGATACTTCACGTAACGCTTTGGTGACTGCGCCAGCTTCTGGCTCTGCGCAGAAGATTAACCAGATCATGGTGTCTAACATTGACGGCACTAACGCGGTCGATGCAACTGTTGAGTTGCGTTTGGCTGATGGTACAACTTACCGCGCTCTTGGCTCCACAATCTCTGTGCCAGCCGATGCCACGTTGATTATTCTGGATAAGACTACAATGCTTTATTTGCTAGACACCAGCGTAACTGGCGAAGCAAGTACATTGTGGGCAACCAGCGGTACAACAAGTAAGTTGACTTTTACAGCAAGCTACGAAACCCTTACACCATAAAAGGGGGGCATCATGCCACTACGTCCTCCTGCTGGGTTTATCTCAGCTTTTTTTGATCCGCTGAAGAATCCTAATGCGCCTACGATTGGTACGGCCACAGGTGGTAATGCTACTGCGTCTGTTGCTTTTACAGCGCCAGCTAACGTGGGCGGTTCTGCAATCACGGCTTATTATGCTGTTTCCAATCCTGACCAAATTACAACCAGCGGAACATCATCTCCAATTACTGCTACGGGATTAGTAAATAACACAGCTTACACATTCAATGTGTGGGCTTTAAACAGTTACGGCCCCGGGGTGTGGAGTGCCGCAAGTAATAGTGTGACGCCTTCTGTTCCAACTCGAGCATTGTTTGCTGGTGGTGGACAACCTAGAATTAACAACATTACCTACATCACTGTTGAAACGACAGGAAACACTACAGATTTTGGCATACTACAAGATACCAATTTTCAGTTAATGTCTTGCGCATCTACAACACGAGGCATATTTGCTGGCGGTAATGCTAATAATGGACAAACAAACGCAATTAGATACGTAACAATTGCCACAACAGGTAACACTACCGTTTTTGGTGCATTGGGAAATAATAATGTAATTGCGGCAGGCGCGGTTGCAAACTCCACTCGTGGTGTATTTACTGGCGGAAAACAGGCGGCTTCTTTTCTGTCCGCCATGACTTATATAACTATTGCAACAACTGGGGACTCAACAACCTTTGGTAATTTGTCAACAACAACCGCATTCTGTGCTAGTTGCTCTTCTCCAACAAGAGGTGTAATTGGTGGCGGTGAAAACGGTAGTAGACTTTCAAGCATCAGTTACATTACGATTGCCACAACAGGAAATTCAACATCTTTTGGTAATTTGCTTGATCTTTATTCAGTTATTGCTGGGTGTTCATCTTCCACACGAGGCGTTTTTGGTGGTGGTCAAACAACAGCGCTTGGAACTGTTAATACAATTCAGTACATCACAATTGCCTCAACAGGAAACTCAACTACTTTTGGGGATTTAATAAACCCAACAAATGCTATGTCAGGAACTTCTTCAAATGTACGGGGTGTTTTTTCTGGCGGTTATGTTAGTGGACTTTATAGTAATCAAATTTCATACGTTACCATTGCATCTACAGGAAACGCGGCATCTTTTGGACAGTTAGCAGTAGAAGTTGCAGATAACACAGCAACATCAAATAATTCTGGGGGGCTTCAATAATGCCAAGTTATTCAGGTGTATGGACACTCCCTGCTCAGTACCAAGCCAAGGGCTTGAACAATTGGCCTGCGCCACCTTTGTACCGTGGGTTGTTTGCTGGTAATCAAAACAGCAATCGCAACGTCATTCAATACATTGACATTACCACAACAGGGAATGCTACGTCTTTTGGTGCGCTTACTGCAAACAATGATTCAATGGCGGGTTGTGGCTCTTCCGTGCGTGGTGTTTTTGGCGGTGGTAATGCTGATGCTGGGGTTGTAAACACAATTCAATATGTAACTTTTGCCGCAACAGGAAATGCTACAAGTTTTGGACAATTATCAACTACCGCACGATTGTTGGCCGCTGGAAATAATTCTACTCGTGGTGTGTTTGGTGGGGGCTTAGATAGTGGCAGCTCTGTTTTAACTGCAATGAACTACATTACTATTGGAACTACAGGTAACAGCACTTCATTTGGAACACTGGGTAGCGCAGCATATCAATTAGCCGCTGTTTCTTCTCCTACAAGAATTGTTTTTGGTGGTGGATATAACAACGGTTTTAGCCCATTTGGTGTGATGCAGTACATTACAACTGCAACAACTGGAAACACTACGTCTTTTGGCACTCTTAGCCCATCACGAGGCGCACTTGCTGGTTGTTCTTCTAGCACAAGAGGTCTTTTTGGTGGCGGTACTGACGGTAGCATAACTGCATACAACACGATTAGCTACATTACGATTGCTACTACTGGAAATACAACATCTTTTGGCAACATGACAACCACTGCTTATTATTTAGCCGCTTGTTCTTCAGAGCTTCGAGGTGTATTTGCGGGTGGCAAAAACGACAGCAATACCGAATTAAACATTATTGGTTACGTTACGATTGCATCCACTGGCAATGGAACATCTTTTGGTTCACTTACTAGCGCAGATGCCCGGCAAGCTGGTTGCTCTAGCTGTGGCGGAGGAGTTCAATAATGTCTAAACAATGGCCTGCTGGCATCATCACCCCAACCCCTGCAACTCCAACAGGGCCGTATCAAAACGGAGCGGCTCCCGGTGTATGGACAATAGGGCAAGCGGCCTTTTGGGTTAAACAAGGTTTGTGGCCGATTGCTGGTAATGCAGAACCTGTGTGGTATGGAAGTAGGGGCGTGTTTGGTGGAGGTTATAACAACGTCGCAAATGCTTCTACTAATGCAGTAAGTTATATAACAATTGCTACCACAGGTAATTCTGCTACTTTTGGTCAATTAACTGTTGCACGATATTCACTTGGAGCCTGCTCCAACGGAAGTAGAGGGGTATTTGCTGGCGGTTACTCAAGTGCAAATACTAATACTTTAGACTATATAACAATTTCTTCTACAGGTAACGCCACTACTTTTGGCATATTGACTGTTTCACGTACTTATATAGGTGGTTGCTCTAATAATACTCGTGGCGTGTTTGGTGCTGGGGATAATGTGTCGGGTAGGCAGAGCGTTATAGACTATATAACAATCGCGACAACTGGTAATGCTACAAACTTTGGCAATCTTTCTAGTGCTCGTTATGCTCCAGCCGCTTGTGCTAGTGAAACTAGAGGTGTGTGGGGTGGCGGCAATACAGGTTCGGGTACTAATATCATAGACTACGTAACACTTGCTACAACAGGCAACTCTACTAGCTTTGGACAGTTAACAGCCGCTCGTGACTATGTAACCGCTTCTTCTAGCAAAACCAGAGGTGTGTTTGGGGGCGGGTATACTGGCACTACGCAGTCAAACACAATTGATTACATAACAATTGCTTCCGCAGGGAATGCTACTTCTTTTGGTACTTTAACTGCCGCACGTTCTCAACCAGCAGGTTGTTCTGACGGAAGCCGAGGTGTATTTGGTGGGGGCGACCCTACCGGTGTAGGGAATATCATAGATTATGTCACTATCGCCACTACAGGAAACGCTACAAGTTTTGGTACTATGACGCCTTCTACTGGTGGCCAAGGCGCTTGTTCTGGTAGTTAAAAATTTATAACAGGAGAAATCTTTGAACGATCTAGCACTGCAAAACATCTCAACCGCTCTGACTACAACCAAGCCAGAGTACAACGTCATGTTGCAAAACATTGACGCTAAATTGCCAGCCGTCCTCAAAGGGGCGTCGAACTTCTACAAGGGTCATTCCCAGTTCATGAACGTCACACTTGATGTGACCACACTGACACCCTTGCGTTCCATTTATCAATCGCTGGCTGAGATTGAGCAGACCAAGAATGCTCTGCAAGAGAACCACATCAAGATGATGAAGACCGATGTTGAGCGTCGCCGCAAAGAAGCAAAGCTGGCTGAAACCACTGATCCGTTTGACCGTGAGTTGCTAGAGCTTGAGATTCTGGAAGCCAAGTCTGGCGCTGTGAACACCCAGAACTACATGGAAGGTGCAGTGCGTAAGCTGAACTTCTTCATGAACCAGTACGACAACATCCTCAAGAAGATTGGCAAAACCGAGATTACTGAGGAAGACTACGAGTTGGAAGAGAAGCGGTATCACGTTATGACCTGCATGAAGCAAGGATTGAACGCCGCTCGTGCGCGTGGTGGTGTGATTGACGAAGGCAACATGATTTACTTGTTTGACTTGGGTATTAACGCCGCTCAAGCGCAAGCCGAAGTCTTTGCCTACCTGACGATGGAAAACGAGATGATCTCCAATGGTCAACCCCCTACGCATGAAATGACTGTCCAGTGGTTAGAAGCCTGCGCCGACAAGTTCCAAGACTGTGCCGAAAAGTTTGCCGCTAACCGTGGCTTTGTGGTGCTGGATCGCCAGTCATTGACCAACACTCAGTTGTTGGAGTCCAAATAATGCACTTAGTCATTGGTACACCAATGTATGGTGGGATGTGCTGTAGCGAGTACACACAGTCCCTGCTTCAGTTACAGAGTGACATGGAGCGAAACGGCCACAAGATGACCTGCGTATTTTTGGGCAATGAGTCTTTGATTCAACGCGCCCGTAATACAGTGGCCCACCATTTCTTACAGACTGATGCAAGCCATCTTTTGTTTATTGACGCTGACCAAAAGTTTCGCCCAGTAGATATTGTCAAGATGATCCAAGCAGATAAGGACATCATTGCTGGCTGCGTTCCCATGAAGGGCATCAACTGGACTCGGGTGCGTCAGGGCGCTGTGTTAAACCACAAAGAACTGCACAAGCTAACTGGTATCTTTAATATCAATCCGCTGGAAGGCCACAAGATGGTTCATCCAGAAGAGCCGTTCCAAGTCAAACATGCTGGCACAGGATTTATGTTGATTAAACGTGAGGTTTTTGAGACACTCAAGCCATACTCTGCCGTTTACACAAATGGTGGGCAGTCCATCCCTGATGGCGAAGAGGTCTATGACTTTTTCCCTGTGGGCGTGACTGATGGTAAGTTGTTATCAGAGGATTTTAATTTCTGCCACCTTTACCGCGAACACGGTGGCACTGTTTGGGCCGCACCTTGGTGTGAACTTGGACATTTTGGTTCGTATCTTTTCAGTGGGCAATACTCACAAGGAGCATGACATGGCACGTCAAATGATGAAATACCGCCTGACAGCCGAAGGCACAATTCCAGACTTCCTATACCTTGGCGAAGATGGTGTAGGTGGTGTTTATGGTGTTGCTGACCCTGCAACCCCTTGGCCTCGTGACTTGGTGCAAGTTGGCATCACAAACGATAACGCTACTGGCGATTTTGAGGTCATCCCAACCAAAGCTGACCTGTTGGCGTATTTGACATCAGTTAGCGGAAGCTGGACACAGCGCGATCCAGCGAACCCCGGCGATCCAAATGCCACCATTCCTTTTGATCCTTCAGCCGCTACAGACTGGGCATGGGGTCGTTTAGACGCTCTTAACGCCTAATCATGCGTAATGCGCTGGCTCCTTCTGTTACTGCTGTTGGGGCTAGTGGGAGCCGTAGCCAAGAACGGGTGTTACGTTCGGGAGTTCTATGGAATAGGTTACACATTTCACAACCCGACCGAGCGACACCAAGAGATGGTAGCGTGGCTAGGCAAAAATGCGCCCTACTGCAAGTCAACGGATTACGTGGTGATTTACAACAATCTGAGCGAATGGGCGGGGACAGCAGACTCAACAAAGATTAGAGAATTAGTCATACACGGATACAAAGAGGCACTTGAGCGTGAAAAAAAATGATCGAGACAATCAGATTATTCCCAACTGTTCAAGCGTCAGGGTATCCAGACATGCACGACCTTGCCCAGAAGAAGCTGGAGAAACAGCATGAAATTAACAAGGCTCTTGAGCTTGCCAAGCAAAAGCAGGTGCAGTTACAAGACATAGGTTTTGAGATTTACTGTAAGAAGGTAACGCAAGAGCGCATCCGTATGGAAATATTTACCAACCGCAAACTGGACGTATACGCATAATGGTTACAAAAAAAGCCCCAGCCAAGGTAGCGCCAGTCAAACGGCGTACACCTAAACCCAAGGTAGAAGTCGTTGCCGCCCCTGCGCCCAAACCTGAAGTCAAGAAAGATGACTCTACCATTGGTAAAGTAATCGGTTTAATTGAATGGGTGGACAATCCATTCAAGCTGTTTACAGTCATCTTGTTGTCGTTCTTGTTCTTTGCTGGGTACTTTGCTTGGGATTCCCGCACAGTCATCTTGAACGCCATAACAAGCTCAAGTCACCAGCCACAGCTTAAAGAGATCAAGGTGTTAGAGCACGTAGCTCAAAAGCTACAAAAAGACTTAGAAGCTGAAACGGTGTTGGTTCACAAAGTAACGCTTGTTGTAAATAGCAGGGTTACGCTACTTGCGTATGGCCCAAAGGGTCGAGACACCACATTGGATGGCTATAACTCCACTCTGTTTGGCAAAGATGCTACCCGTAATGCCGCCGTCATTGCCATGATGAATGGTGAAGTTCATTGCGATAAACTGGTTGTCTCTGGTAAAACATCCGATTGGGAAGAAAAACAAGGTGTAGGCTTTATCTGCCGTGGCAGTATCCCGCCTGAGATGGGCGCATTTGAAGGTTATATCTCTGTGGGCTTTACCAAAGAACCGCAAGACCTTGGCGCTGTTAAAACCCGTATCAACCTAGCTGCTACAGAAATGGCTAAATAAGGAGTAATCATGCTTGATATTTTATCTGGGGGCTTAATGGGTTCCATCTTTGGTGGGCTGTTTCGTATGGCCCCCGAGGTGCTGAAGTTTTTTGACAAGAAAAATGAGCGCCAGCATGAGCTTGCTATGTTTGCCCGTCAATGCGAACTAGAAACACTTCGTGGTCAGCAGAAGTTGGCTGAGATTGGGGCACAGCGGGAAGCCGCTATGGACGTTGGTGTCATGGATGCCTTCAATAACGCCATCACTCAACAAGCCGAAATGGTCAAAGCCGCAGGCGGTTGGGTAGCTAGTCTTTCAGCTTCCGTGCGTCCCGTGGTCACATACTGGGTGCTGTTTGTTTGGTCGTTCATTCACGTATGGTTTGCATGGAACGCATGGGTTGCTGGTGCGCCTGCTGTAGAAGTGTTTAAGACCATGATGACCCCTGACTTTTCAGCCCTGCTGTCTGGAACTATCAATTATTGGTTCCTTGATAGAACTCTGAAGCAACGCGGAATATGAACCTAGAACTAGCCGCTGAACTGTGCCGCCGGTATGAAGGATATCGGGCCAAGCCCTATCTTTGTCCGGCTGGTGTAGCTACGATTGGCTACGGCTCTACCTACTACGCAGATAAACGCAAGGTGACTTTGGAAGACGCTCCGATGGATGAACCCACGGCTAGGGCGCTTTTGATGATTGAGCTTGAGCACACGTACCTGCCCGGAGTTCTGCGTAACTGCCCCGGCCTGATTACGGACGTTCGTAAGTGCAATGCCATCGTAGATTTCTGCTATAACTTGGGCACAGGACGCTTGCAAACAAGCACGTTAAAGAGGAAAATCAATGCCAATGATTGGGAAGGGGCAAAAGAACAACTGATGCTCTGGACTAAAGGTGGCGGCAAGGTATTGCCGGGCTTGTTAAAACGCCGCACGGCTGAGTGCGCACTGCTGGACTAAAAATGCCATTACAAAAAATACTGTTCAAACCGGGTGTGAACAAAGAGAACACTCGCTACACCAATGAAGGTGGCTGGTACGAAGCCGACAAGGTTCGTTTTCGTCAGGGTAATCCCGAAGTTGTTGGTGGATGGGAGCCTTACTCTGCGGCTACGTACCAAGGCGTATGCCGGTCTTTATGGAATTGGGTAACGCTAGGTGGCAATAATTTAATTGGCGTTGGCACAAACCTCAAGTTCTATCTAAACCAAGGCGGGTTGTATAACGACATCACACCTATTCGGGCATCTAGCACAATTAACAACAACCCGTTTGCAGCTACAAATGGCTCTGCCACAATCACAGTAACAGATACAAGTCATGGCGCTATTACAGGTGATTTTGTTACGTTCAGTGGGGCTGTTAGTCTTGGTGGAAACATTACAGCTACGGTGTTAAACGCTGAGTATCAAATAACAGTTCTTACTGCAAACACATACACATTCACAGCGTCAGCTACAGCCAATGCAACGGATGCTTCTGGTTCTCCCGGTGGCGGTGCTTCTGTTGTAGCCGCATATCAGGTCAGTGTTGGCCCCGCTATTCCTGTTGCAATTATAGGTTGGGGCGCTGGTACTTGGGGTCAGACGGCTACAACGTGGGGCAACGGCGGTACATCTACATCAGCGCTACGTTTGTGGAACCAAATTAACTATGGCCAAGATTTAGTGTACGGCCCCCGCACAGGTGGCATTTACTACTGGACTGCCAACAACGGCGTCACTACCCGTGGGGTTCTTTTAAACTCGCTTGGCGGTAATGTTTCGTTTACAAGCGCTTCTCCTACAGTTGTAACCTCAACTGTTCTATATACCGAAGGCGCGGCGCTTCAGTTTGCTGCTACTACATCTTTACCCACAGGTATCTCTGCGGCTACAACATACTACGTGTTTGAAGTTAATGGGTTGACGTTCAAACTGCTTGATGCAGCGGGGGCAGCAGTTAATACATCTTCCACAGGCACGGGTGTATATGTGTCTTTGATTGTGGATGTGCCGACTGTGCAAAACAATTTCACGGTGTCTGACAGTTCGCGTTTTGTAATTGCATTTGGCTGTAACGATTATGGCTCAAACGTGCTTGACCCTATGCTGATCCGCTGGTCAGCGCAAGACGACATCTATAACTGGACACCTGACCCTACCAATCAGGCAGGGTTTATACGTATTTCTCACGGCTCTGAAATTGTAGGCGTTGTACAAACTCGTCAAGAAATTGTGATGTTTACCGACTCAGCTGTGTACTCACTCCAGTACCTTGGCCCCCCGTACGTGTGGGTACCGCAGTTGCTTGGCGACAACATCTCTATTATGAGTCCTAACTCGGCTGTGATTGCTTCGGGCGTTGTGTACTGGATGGGCGTAGATAAATTCTACGTCTACGATGGCCGCGTCAATACGCTTAATTGTGACTTGCGCCGTTACGTATTCCAAGATTTAAACCAAGAGCAGGCATTACAAGTATTCTCTGGCACCAACGAAGGCTTTAATGAGGTCTGGTGGTTCTACTGCTCGGCTAATAGCACTGCGGTTGACAGGTACGTTATTTACAATTACCAAGAAAAAATCTGGTACTACGGCACTATGTCTCGGACTGCTTGGCTTGACTCTGGGTTACAGGATGTTCCTATTGCGGCAAACTACGTCACGGCTTCGCTCACGGGTAACCTGATTAACCACGAAACAGGCTTAAATGACAATACGTCCGGCACTGCTACTGCAATTGATGCTTACATTAGCTCGTCTGAGTTTGACATTGGTGACGGCCATAACTTTGGTTTTGTGTGGCGCGTTTTACCTGACTTAAGTTTTGAGAACGCTACTAACACTCCTGCCGCTGTTGCTCCACGGGTAACCATGACGCTGTACGGTTTGAATAACTCAGGCTCTGGAACGACAAGCAGTGCTAACGGCACAGTTGTAAAGGGTAGCACGTACGTGATTACCGAAGAATTTACAGGCCAGATATTTACCCGCATGCGCGGTCGCCAGATGATCTTTAAGATTAGCTCAAATCAAGTTAACACTTGTTGGCAACTGGGTGCTCCCCGTATTGACATCAGACCAGACGGCAGACGTTAATGACAACAAACAACCGGATTATTAACCCAGCGCCTCCTAACCTGCCGCTGAGCACGGATCAGTATGACCGCCGCTATCAAGATCAGTTTTTAAATATCCTGCGTTTGTACTTTAACCAGCTACAAAACTCTTTGACAGAACTGCTGGGCAACACAGGCGGCAAATACATTGCGTTTCCTTACGGGGCGTTTCAAGATTCCACAGATCAAACAGCCGCTAGCACAACTGTTGCCTATCCGGTCACATTTAACACCACAGACTTTTCAAATGGTGTGACTGTAGCCAGCAATAGCAAAATTACTGTGGCTTATGCTGGAATATGGAACTTACAGTTTTCCATTCAACTGACAAACACTACAAACGCTTCTCAAGACGTAGACATTTGGTTTCGGGTCAATGGCACAAACGTGGCTAATTCAAACAGCCGTTTTGGTTTAGCCGCAAGAAAATCTCCCGGTGATCCATACCACATTATTGCGGCGCTTAATTATTTTGTAAGTTTAAATGCAACTGACTATGTTGAGATAGTGTGGAGAACGACTGATACGGGTGTTTCTATTGAGCAATATCCCGCCAGTGCCAGCCCCACACGACCAGCAATTCCATCAGCCATTGCCACACTTTCGTTTGTGTCTGCGCTCCCAGCATGATATTATTAAATAACCCCCATTTTGAGAGGCAAAAATGAGCCTACAACACGCTGCCCATCATTTAGCGTCACAAGGTCGTGGACCTGACGATACGCTCGTCCATATGTCCCACCGTGAAGTGCGGAGCCTACAAGATATTGCACGGGCAAATGGCGGTTCGTTGACCATTAATCCTGAGACTGGCCTTGTTGAAGCTGGGTTCTTGACTAACCTTTTGCCTATGATTGCAGGGGCAGCTTTGACGGCAACTGGGGTTGGTGCGCCTTTAGCGGCTTTGATGGTGGGCGGGTTCCAAACTGCTCGTACTGGCAGTTTAGAAAAAGGTCTCATGGCGGGACTTGGGGCTTATGGTGGCGCTGGGTTAGCGGGTGGACTGTCTGCTTCCGCTGGGGCGGCAGAAGCTGCTAATCCTGCTGCAAACCTTGCAGGTAAAGCTGTTCCTCCAATTGAACAAATTAACCCCTCTAATGCGTTATCAGTAACTGATAAACTTAAATATGGTATTCAGGGTCTTGGCACGGAAACAGGACGCAATGCCGCTCTTAATGCAATGGGTGGTGGGTTTGGAGCCGCTAAAACCGCAGGTATGGCGTTAGCCCCCGTACTTACAGACACTGGCGATCAAAAAGCCCCGCCTTCAGACAACGAGCAGTACAACTTTGAGTACGATCCCGGACGTGTGGAAAACCCTGATGAAGGGTATACAGGCGCATTTACTGGCGAACGTACGCACTTTAAACCAAGCTATACACGACTACCTAATACCAGAGTGACTGGGATGCGTGATGGCGGTCCAGCTTATTCTGACGACAGTGGCGTTTCATTTTATGACGACGATGAAAATGTAAAAAGATATGCAGGTGAGACTGGTAGCGTAGTTAAAGACGACAAAGATAAAGCAGTCGGTATACAAGGGGCCGCTGCCGCCAAAAACTACGTACCGTTTGAATATCCAGCAACAGCAGCGCAACCTGCCGGAAGCGTCCAACCTGTTGCAGCAAATCCGTTTTACACAATGACGGGCCAATCTGCTGATGCGTACAGATACTTGATGGGTTTAGGACCGCAAACAAAAGGCCCAACTGTAGTTAAACCGCCTGTTATTACAGACGCTCCCGTGACTACTGAAAAACCCGTAGTCACTACAAGACCAGTTGTTACATTAGGTCCAGTAATTACTACTCCGTTTGAGACGTTTACGGAAGAAGAAACGACCGGTGAGTTGACTACCTTTGAAGACGATACAACCGAGGAAGAAACAACCGAGGAAGAAGAAACGACCGGTGAGTTGACTACCTTTGAAGACGATACAACCGAGGAAGAAGAAACGACCACTGAAGAAGAATACACAACCAGTGAGTTGACTACCTTTGAAGATGATACAACCGAAGAAGAAACGACCACTGAAGAAGAATACACAACCGAAGAAACTACGCTTTCTATTTATAGAGAACCAACTGTCACTATTGGTGACCCCAATATAACAATAGAGGACTTTACGTTTCCAGACTTTACGGTAGAACAAGTTACCGTAGACAAAACTGACAAATCTTTTTGGGATGATCCTAATTTGGTAGACGTTGGTCCTTCAAGAGGCTTAATTAAAAATCAAGAAGAATTAGATGAATCATTTGACAAATATTTAGCAACTAATACAGATAGTCTTTTTGGAGGTTGTCCTGCGCCTTGGATCAACATTTTGATGGCGGACGGGGGCCTTGTAAAAGCTGGCGACATTAAACCCGGTATGCAAGTCTATACACGGCATGAAACCACCAATGAGTGGGGCGTCTACCCTGTGACTGCTATGGAGATGGGTGAAGACAATCGCTGGGAAGTGGTGTTAGAAGACGGACGTATTTTTGTTGGTACGTTCAACCACCGCGTGCATACTGATGATAACTGGACTGAGATTCGTAATCTAAAAGCAGGTGACAAACTTGTTCAGCCAGAAGGCTTTGGAATTGTTAAATCTAACAAAGAATTAGACCACGGCCCAGTTGTCAAAATTACTGTTGCTGATGCGCATACATATATTTCTGAAGGCTTCCTGTCACACAATGTAAAAATTATGGATGGTTATGATTTAGACGGGAGTTTTGATTTCCGTGGCGGTTCTGGCGGGGGCGGTAAGTACTATGACGATTTTAGTAGCCAAGCCATGGCTGCTGGTGGTATGACGTCCCCAATGATTCGTGGTCTAAGTGATCTTGGTGGCTACTCCGATGGTGGTCGTCTGTTACGTGGCCCCGGCGATGGTGTATCTGACAGCATCCCTGCAACAATTGGTGGCAAACAACCTGCACGCCTAGCTGATGGTGAGTTTGTAATTCCGGCACGGATTGTGTCTGAATTGGGTAACGGCTCAACCGAAGCTGGCGCACGTAAACTGTACGCCATGATGGAGCGTATCCAAGCTGCCCGTGGCAAAACAGTTGGTAAAAACCGTGTGGCTGCAAATTCGCGTGCTGATAGGCATCTGCCCGTATGAATATTGAGCGTGTAGACGTTGCGCATGTCCATCATGTGTGGCCTTTGGTAGAGGGGCATATCTTCTCCGCCCTTGAGCATTCAAAAGGCGACTACACGCTGGATCAGGTTAAAACGCTAGTAGCCCTAGGTAACTGGACGCTATTGGTTGCTGTAGATGATAATGGCGTACATGGTGCGGCAACAGTTGATTTTTTTAATCGGCCCAATGACCGTATAGCATTTATTACAGCCATAGGTGGGCATTTAGTATCTAGTCCTGATTCAGTTGAGCAACTTAAAAAACTGCTTGGATCTTTTGGGGCTACATGTATAGAAGGTGCGGCAAGAGAATCGATTGCACGTTTATGGTCAAGGTACGGCTTTGAAGAGAAGTACCGAATTGTAGGAGTAAAAATATGAGCGGTGGCGGAAGCAGCAGTGGGACATCCACGCAAATACAAGACGTACCAGATTGGGCAAAACCGTATGCTAAGACTGCGCTAGGGCAGGCATCCCAATTAACGGATATTACTAAGAACCCGTACCAGTCGTATACGGGTGATCGTACTGCGCAGTTTACGCCTTTGCAGCAACAGTCCTACCAAGGTGCTGCGGCTATGCAGGCTGGCCCGCAAGCGTTTCAATCGCAAGTTGGTCAGTACATGTCTCCGTACATGCAACAAGTTGTGGAACGTCAACAACAAGATGCTACACGCCAAGCTGGTATTGCAGAACAAGCTCAGAAAGCTCAAGCTGCTCGTATGGGTGCGTTTGGTGGTAGCGGTGACTATTTAGCTCGTGGTCAAGCTGCGTCTGCTTTGGCTCGCCAAAAGGGTGATATTCAAGCCCAAGGATTACAAGCGGCTTTTGGTAACGCAACCAACCAGTACAACCAAGGTCAAAGCCAAAACATGGCGATTAACCAGTTGCAAAATCAATATGGTGGTCAGCAACAGCAACAAGTACAGAACATTCTTAGTCAGCAACAGCAAGACTTCCAAGACCAGAAGCGTTATCCATATCAGCAATTAGAGTTTATGTCTGGTTTGATGCGTGGCACGCCCATGGGTACTGTGTCCTCAATGTATCAAGCTCCCGGTAGTGCGTTAGGCCAAGTTGCAGGTCTAGGCATGGGTGCATATGGACTATCCCAGATGGGTATGAAGTTTGCCGATGGGGGCGCTGTTGGTTATGCGGGTGGTGGTTATGCTGATGGTGGGAGCGTTGACCACCCAGATAATGTTGCCTCTATTGTTCATACATTAAGTGATTTGCAACTTGCACATGCTGAACAGGCCGCAAAAGCCCGAGGTGATGTCGAACAGTTAGATGCAATTGAAAAAGAAAAAGCTATGCGTGCGTCTGAACGTGGCGGCATGGCAGGCGCATTTAACAGCCTTCCCGAGGAACAGCAAGAGCATATGTTGGCGGGTGGTGGTATGGCGGTTGCCTTTAAAAAAGGCGGTGATGAAGGTGAAAATACATACTTTCAAGACCCTATGGGTGCGCCATCTGTTTCTGAAGGTCGTGCGCCAAGCGCGGCAGACTTTGTACCTGACTTTCGTCAAAACGTAACAGAAGGTGAGTCATACACCCCCGGCCTACGTGGGATGTTGTTTGGCTACGATGTGAAAAAACCCGCACCAAAAGAAGAGAAGCCTAAAGAAACACCGTACGATCCAAGCACTGCTACACGTCGTTCGGACTTTGACGGTAAGAAACAGCAAATTAGTCCCGTTGTCAAACGCGGAATTTCTGAACTTGCGGCCTCACGTGGTCTGTCAGAAGACGACCTGATGGAGTCCACCAAAAAAATGATGGCGTACTTTGATTCTCGTAGCAAGCCAGAGATGGACAAGCTACAAGCCATGATTGACCAAGGTGCGGGTGAGTCAAAAGAAATTAAAGAACAGGCGCTTGGTAGAGCACTTGCTAAATATGGTTTTGACTGGGCGGCTAAAGCATCTCAGCCCGGGGCACGTTTCCTTGGTAGTGCTTCCGCCGCCGCTCCATCTATTGCAGAGTCTGTAGCTGAAAGCCAAAAGCTTGAACAAGCCGCTAAACAAAATCAACTCAAGCTTAATATGTCTATGCAACAGTTTCGTATTGCACAGAGCAAGGGCGATGAGCGTGCAGCTATGTCTTGGGCACAGCAAGTACGTCAGTTAAAACAATTTGACCAACAGATCGATCTTAAACGTCAAGAACTTGGCATCCATGCGGCTGGTATTTCTCAAAAGAATCAGCAGTTCAATGCCATGATGGGCGCACGTATGGCGTCTGCTGGGGCACAAAATAAACAAGCTCAAGCACGCTTGGCTAAAGTTGGTACTGACGCCGCGTTTAAATACGATGAGTCAAACCGTCGTATTAAAGATGAGTTGATTAAACAACACGGTCCTGTTGCAGGCGAAGCTCTGTACAGGCAGGGTCGAAAGAATTATATTAATGAGGCAATGCAGTCCACTTCTGACTCTATGTTAGACAGCCGTGGTAGCGAAGGTAGTAGCGCTCGTAATGTATTTGATCTGTTGGAAGACTAAACATGATTATCAATCTGCCCAAACTTGGGGACGTTGAGTTTCCAGATAATGTCACGCCCGAACAGTTAAATGGGTTGTTGGGCAAATTGTCTGAAAAATATGATTTCCGTTTACCAAAGCCAGAAGCAAGTTTAGGTACGATTGCAAAGCGTGGTGTGATGCGTTCTTTGGGAGAAACAGGTATCGCGTTTGGCGATCTGGCTCCCGCAATGCTCAACGAGTTTGTTGGTGGTGATAAAGAATATACGCAGCGCCAGATGGGTGAAGCGCAAGCTTCCCGTGAAGAACTTCAACGTAAGTACCCCACACGGTTTAAATCTTACAAAAACATTGACAGCCCATTTGAAGCAATTGAATACGGTGCTGAAACTTTAGGCGAGCTAATCCCCACTGCCGCTACTACCATGATCCCCGGTGCAGGTGCAGGTGTTGTAGGTGGCAGAATGGCGGCAGGCAATGTAATGCGTTCTGCCTTGCAAGCTGGCCCACTATCCCGTGCGGGTATGGCTACGGCACAAACTGCCGCCAAAGAAGCCGGTCAAGTTGCAGGTCGCCGTGCTATGTATGCAGGCAACTACATGGGTTCATTTGCGCAAAACGCCCCTGAAGTCTTTGAAGGTATTTACCAAGAAACTGGCAAGTTTGAACCGGGGATTGCCGCCCTTGCAGGTGGTATTAGTTCTGTGTTGGACTCTATTGTCCCAACTAAAGTCATGGATCAACTTGGCACATATGGCAAATTAAAGCTCGTTGAGAAGTTGGCTAAAGAATCGGGTGCGGCCCCCAATGTGTGGAAGCGTATTGGCATCGATGCCGCTAAGACTGCGGCTACGGAAGGCTTAACTGAGTCTGCACAAGAATCAATTGGTGCATATGCAGAACAAGTCGCAGGCAGTGCCAAGGGCATACTAGATCCCGAGAACATCCAACGCTACAAAGAATCATTTGTTAAAGGTGCTATTGGTGGTTCAGCTTTTGCCGTGCCTCAAGCTGTGTCTCAGTACCGCACAATTAAACGTGATCAGTTTGCAACTAAAGAAGCACAAGATGCTTTGGCACAGCAAGATCAACTTGCAAAACAGCAGGCTCAACAGCCAACAGCTATGCAACAACAAGTGATGAAAGCCGCGCAGCCCCAGCCCGGTGTTCCTCGCACACAGGAAGAACTTGAGGAAGCTTTTAGATACACGCAAGAAGAGTTGGGCATCTTACAGAAGCGTATGGATGAGTCACGTCCCGGCTCACCAGCTTATGCAGAATTGGATGCCGCAATCAAAGCTAAACAAGTTGAAGCAGATAAGATCAGCCAAGAGAAAGCCAAAACCAGTGTGTTTGCTGCCGCCAAACCAAATGAACAAGGTTTGTATCCCGCACAACAACCGGTTGATGTCAACACAGTTAAGTCATTAGGTGTTAACCCTACATCTAAAGCTGCTCAATCATTAATGGGGCTTGACTTAAACACACCTGAAGGTGTGACTACGTTTGTACAAACACTTGAAGATCCGGGCTACAAGGGTAGTATTAATGAAGCCGCATACAACAGCCTCGTATCTACATTTGACCCCGCCACAGTTGCGACGGCTAGAGAAAGCCTCAAAGGAGCGCCCAATGTTGCAAGACCTAACGCCCCAACAGGTGGAACAAGCACTAAGGTGGCTAGCCAGCCCAGTGGTGGACAGCCCACCGCAGGAGCTACTACATCTAAACGAGATGGAATGGTTTCTACTGGACAGAATGTTGACAACACTGTTGGTGGAGAAGGACAGCCAACCACTCCAGTAGCCACATTCCAGACATCTAAGGGCAGTACCTACATTGTTGGTACAGATGGTAAAACAAGTCGTACCAAACTCTCCCCCGGAAAAGGACAAGGAGAGACATACGAGCCACACACTGCCTTGTTTGTAAACCCCGGTGACCATACTGAAATCTTAAGTGACATGCAAGGTGGTATGGGCGACCACTCTGTCCGTTTGGGTTATATGGCAAACGGCAAGTTTGTTCAAATACAGAGCATTTCTGAAATACCTGATGGTGCAGAACCTAAAGTTGGAGTGTTTAATAAGAAGACTGGCGCAACTGTTGGGATGTACGGTGCCGCAACTGCACCTGCAATGGGGTTGCATCCAGTTGAAAAGTTGTACAAAACTGATGGTACTGCATCGACCCACGTTGGCAATTCAATTACTAAGATTGATAAAGCAGTTGCAGAGGAAAGCCAAGAGCTAGACCCGCTTTTTGAATATGCGGTGTCTTTGATCCAAACAGGTGTTGAACCTACGCCTAGCGCCCTTGCAAAAGAACTTGATATTGATCAAGAACGTGCTTTGGAAATCTTGGCGCAGATGGATTCTGAAGGTATGTTTGACGAGATTGCTAAACAAAATGCAATTGAGGTGGGCAAACGTAAACCACCACCCAAACAACCACCTGTAGGTACAGTTAAGACAATTAACATCCCGCAAGAAGAAGTGGTGACTGAAGTTGATAAAACCAACGCTTCTGATAAAGAAAAAGTCAAAGCGCTTGCTGATTCAAAGAGTAAAACTCCCAAGGAAAAAGACGCCCGTGCATATTTTGGGCGGTTAGAACTTGGTTTAGCGCTTCGCACTATTGCCAATGACTTGGTACTTCAGCCTACGAGATACCGCAACTCATTGATGACGAGCCTTAAAGACAGCCCCGAAGGTGCGGAACCACTTTTTAAAGATGAAGCAGAAGCTAAACTGCATCGTGGTCAGGGTGGTGTACATACCCGTAACGCATCTGAGTGGGTGCGTGAAAACCTGTCGCCTAAGAATGTTGCCTACATGGATAAGTGGGTTGCGCAATATACAAAAGAAGACCAACGTGCACAACGGTTTTCAAAGAAGTTTGAAAAACAACAAGAACAAAGAGCCAACGTAGAAACGCAGGTTAAAGAAGAATCTCAAGCCGCTAAAAAGCAAGGCGAGTATGTGCCTACCGCAGAAGAAGCCGCAGAAGCCGCCGCCACAGAGACTTTGGTAGAAAAGGGCAAGAAGAACCTACAAACTCTTGCATACGAGTTAGAGAATGACTTGTATGGCAGTGACGAAGATTTGCTTGCCTCCAAAGATATTGCCGCGCTGTTCAACCAAGCGCACCCCGTTGTGCTTGACCTACTTGCTCGCGGTCAACTGACCCGTGCCCTGCAATCGCTGTCGGATACTGCCTCATCAGAGTTTGTTCGTAGAACTGCGGAAACTTTGTCCAAGGTTACTGGCACTACCAAACTTGTGTATGGCGCAAAGGAGTCTAGGTTTGACCCTGCGACTAACACCGTTTATCTACGTGATAGTGCGACCGACTACGAAATTTTGCATGAGATGTCCCATGCCGGTTTGTCCCACATAATCTCCAACCCATCGCATCCAGTTACAAAACAACTGGGTCAAATCTTTGCGCAAATCAAAGGTGATATTGATGGTGCATATGGTGCAAAGAACTTACAAGAATTTGTAGCAGAAGCTTGGAGTAACGAAGACTTCAGGGGCCACTTAAAAGAAAAGTACGCTCCCGGCAACAAGTTGTCTGTTTGGGACAAGATCATGAACGTCCTACGTCGCATGATTGGTTACCCTCCCAAGACACAGGAGTCTGTGCTTGATAGCGTTGATCGCATGTTGAACCAAATTGCCAGTGTTGCGCCCGACATGCGTAAGGGAGATTCTCTGTATGCACAAGCTATGCAACACCCCAACTTGGCTCAAAAAGTTATGGGGAAAGTGGACGACGTAATCCAGCAGCAGCAGGTTATGACTCCAGAGCGTGCCGCTGAATGGGTGGGTAAAGCTGAAAACATGGGCATCAGTTTCCGTTCTGCCATGCAAAGGTTCTTAAACCTCTCAGCGCTAGGGCAAGTGGGTAGTAACTACGTTGGACGTGATGCAATTACGTTTTCCGATAAGGTCAACGAGATGGCGGGTTACTACGAAAACTTGATGAACAAACTCAAGCCTCTGGTTGACCGTGAAGAAGCATTTGCTAAGACTGACCGTTATCAATTTTGGTCTACCCTTGTGAACGACTCTACTGTGGAGGATGTAAATCCTACCGCACCACGCAAAAACTATGAAGGTTCTCCAGAGAAGCTGGCCGCATGGGATCAGTTGAACAGACGCTACAACACGTTGACCGATACAGAAAAGAAACTGTACAACGATCACTTCAGTGCGTTCAAGGAAATGTTCAAAGAACTGAAAGCTTCTATTAGAGGCAGTCTGAACCAGACTTTCCGCAACGAAGATGGATCACCTGATGATGCCCGTATATCGTCTGCCTATGAAAAGATCATGGACAAGATTACAAAGATGGGCATCGATCACTACTCACCTTTGTATCGTCATGGCTCGTTTTGGCTAGTCTACACAGACAAGAATACCAATGAGTCTGTATCAAAACTGTTTGAAAGCCAAGCAGAACGAAGACTTGAACGTAATAAGTTGGAAACCGAGGGGCATACTGGCTTTGATGAGCCTGTGCGTATGGATCAGATGAAATCCAAATCTGTTCCACGTGGAACAGTTGCCGCAGATATTGTGAAGATCATGAAAGACGGTAACGCGGATGAGAAGGCTATCGATGCCTTCTATCAACTTATTGTCAGTGCCCTGCCAGAGACCAGCGTGCTCAAGTCGTTTCAAAAACGTAAGAACACCCCCGGCTACATAGATGATGCGGCACTGGCGTTTACCAACGTCACAAGCAACATGGCACGTCAGTTGTCCCGCATGAAGTACAACGAAGAACTCAAAGGCTTGGTTGATAAGATGCGTACGACTGTGGGTCAAAGTCGTGGCAAGGATGCCTTGCGTGGTGCTGAAGTTGTAAAAGAACTAGAAGCACGTCGTGAGTTTGCGATGAACCCCACCCTGTCTGACATATCACGCTATGCAAGTGGGGGGGCTTTTTACTTTAACTTGGCAGGTAACATTTCATCTGCTGTGGTCAACTTAGTACAAACCCCAATGGCGACTTACCCTCAACTTGGTGGTGAGTATGGCTACTTAGAGGCAGGTAGGGCATTGATTGCGGCTACCAAATTGTATGGATCATCAGGGTTATCCCGTATAGTCACTGACATAAATGGTCAGCAGTCCACAGAAAAAGCCATGTTGTCTGTTGAAAACCTTGTCAATGCAGGTAAAGCCCCGCAGTACAAAGAACTTGTAAAACGTCTGAATGAATTGGGCTTCTTACAAAATACAACAATGCGTGAGGCGTTGGAAGCAAGCAACCGTGGCGAAATCAACAAGGGTAAGTCTTCGGATCTAATGAACGATGTTACCCAAAAGGCTACGTTCCTGTTCCACCATGCCGAGCGTGCCAACCGTGAAGTCTCTGCAATCGCTACGTACGACTTAGAAATGCAGAAGCTGAAAAACAACAAGCAGATGAACGATGAGCAAAAGCAGGCTCAAGCAATTGAAAAAGCAGTGCGTATGTTGGAATTCACGCACGGTGCAAGTCACACAGAATCTGCCCCCAGTATTGGTCACTCCGACATTGGTAAGATTTTGACAGTGTTCAAGCGTTTTGGTTTCACCATGTATTACATGTTGTTTGACACAATCCGCAGATCACTTCCAATAGCAGGTGCTACTGGTAAAGAACTTGAGGGTATTCAAGCGGCTCGTCGCCAACTGATTGGCACATACGGCATGGCAGGGATCTTTGCAGGTGCTAAAGGTTTGCCCTTGTATTGGGTTGCTGAGTTGGCATACAACGCATTGAACGATGACGACGAAGATGACTTTGATGCTGTCATGCGTAAATATCTTGGTGAGCTTGCGTTTAAAGGACCTGTTAATTACTTTACTAACTTAGGCATTGCAGATCGCGTGGGTTGGACTGACCTAATCTACCGTGAAAACAAAGGTGATAAAGCCGATGCAAGTGCCTTGAGCCAATTTGTAGAGAGCGTGTTGGGTGCGCCATACTCTGTGGTTAATAGCTTGTATCGTGCCAAACAACTAGCATCTGAAGGGCATACAGAGCGTGCAGTTGAAGCGGCACTGCCCATTGGTCTGCGTAACATCCTCAAAGGTGGACGCTATGCCGTTGAAGGTGCAAATACATTACGTGGTGACCCAGTGATGGGTGAGATCAACGGATACAACGCCGCCATGCAAGTTATGGGATTTGCCCCTGCTGACTTGATGGCACAGTACGAAGAAAACGCCTACGCCAAGAAAAAGGGCGACACCATTAGCGGTATGGAGAAGAAGTACCTCAAACAGTATTACGTTGCTGACCGCATGGGAGACTATGAACGTGCTGATGAGTTGCGTCAGAAGTTGTATGACTTAGGTGACAAGTACCCTGAGTTGAAAATTACTGAATCCACGATTACAAAGTCTGTTAAAAATCGGGATCGCATCTCAGAGGATATGTATCACGGGGTGCAGTTGAATAAGAAGCTACGCCCAATTATTGAACGTGATATTGCAGAACTGCGTGACTGAATGAAAAAACCCTCCGGTTTTTAGCCGGAGGGAAAGATCAGGAAGATCAGCAACTGGAAGGAGAGGAGATCAAGTTGCTAGGCGAACTCTATCACATGATCATCCAATGCGCCAGACTCTCACACCCTGTGTGCCGTTTTCCAAACAAAAGCGTGACTTGACAGTCATATTTCGCTTTCGTGCTTCTTGCTTTATATCCTCTGCCAACTTTTCAGGGTCTAGCGTCGGGATATAAAACGAACTACCAATTATAAACTTGTGCCATTCTATAATAACTGGCACACCGCTATTGTGGATCATCTGATGGTGATGGTGGTGTATCTTCCGGATCAAGTACTGTTGCTTTTGCGCAATCGATTACCAAAGCACTTACAGATGGCGTGGTCATATCTGATCCACGGGACATGGCTTTCTTGACAACACCAAGCGATGCACCCAGTTTATTCAGGTCATCAACCAACGATTTGTATGAAACTTGATTGTCGCTACACCAGTCCCGCAGTATCTTGACTGTGATAAATAGATGCTTGGTATCAGGCTCGTACCGAGTAATCAATTCTCCACGGGGTTCCCGTATCGGCACTTCGAACAGCCCTGACCGTTTGTCAGATGTGCTTTTAACAATCAACATATTGTTGTTGTGCTTGTTCAAAAATAATCCTAGGTGTGCCATTGGACCTGACGCGCCGGGGCGCACTTCAACTCTCATCCTACCAATTGTTTCCACAGCCCACTTATACACTGCTGCCACATCAATGTTGTGAAGTCCTAACTTCTTTGTAATTAAACCGGAAGTGATGGCACATGCCGCCTTCGCAGACCAAAAGCGTTCACGCTGAGTAAGCCCTGCCGCCTTGTCAAACTTGCGTTGGATTTTCTCCAACATCTTTTTAACTTCAGGCAGATTGGTAATGACGTAGCGAATGAATACTTCACCTGCCACACCGTAGTTGTCGTACATAGCGTTGAAAGCCGAATCAGACTCAGCCTTCGTCATGTTGTCGGTCTTAGAGATTGTGAACTCCAAGATACGCATTAACTCACCTTCAGGGAAGTCCTTCAAGTTGAACAACTGATCGTACAAGCTCTTGTTGCCTGATGTAATTGCTATCAAAGCCCAGCGCAGTGTATTGCTACGCTCTGCATTAACTTGTGACTGCATACGGTTACGCCCCCGACCATGCGTAATGCTGTACGCCATGTTGCTAACTTCTTCGTCAGCCATGTTGGTCAACTCATCAATCGTTGCAGGCAAATTACCAAGAATAGAAACACGGTGCATACGGGCAAGGTACTTGTCCTCCTGATTCATCAAGGTCTCAATAGGGCGACCCCAAATGCTGTTGACCATGTGCTGAACCGTGGTCTTGCCCACACCCGAGCCGTTGTTAGTCAGGTGGATGATGCCGCCACTGAGGTTAGTGAACTTGAACAACGCAGAACCAAATCCTGCAAACAAAATAAATGCACGGTCTTCGTTACCGGCACGGGAGTAGTTGTTAGCCAACTTAGCCCACTCATGGATCGTACCTTTCTTGGAATACATAGCCGCCAACTCAGCCGTTGCCGATGATGATGGGCTGTAGTTGACCCCTGCCGCAGTGATCTCACGGTTGCCTACGACAAACGTTTCATCGTTATCACACCAACCAAATTGTTGACGTGCCTTTTCTGCTTCTGATAGTTGCTGTAATTCATTTACCCATCGGGTGATATATGCCATAAGTCCATCCAATCTTTTGTTATATGCGGTAACCCCTTGATAAGCCAGTACTTCACGGAACTTGTCCTTTGACAGCACACTCGCCAACGGGCAGGAAAATTCACGGATTCCATCTTTAGGCATGTGTAACCGCATCCATAAAGATTCACCCGTATCAGGGTCAGTAAGTCGTTTGACTACATACAAGTCGTATTCATAAATCAACGTATCTCGTTCTTCTTCATCGTCCTCGTCCTTCTTCTTGGCTTTATCAGACTGGATTCCACGCTTGTACACGCCACCATTCTTTCCACGAAAATACGGAAATGGGTACTCCGGAATCTCAACTGTAATTTCTTCTTCCAACGTAGCATTGCGCATTACTACAATGTTGTCCTCTGCGGTAGCCTCTGCAATCTGCGAACCAATCTGAATGGGCGATGTGATCTTGCCTTTGTTGGGACAGTCAACGCATCCATCAGGATTTAGCCCTGCAAAAGTAGAACACTTGTATGGCTTTGTAAGTAATAGGTTTGCTTTGTCCCGTGTTTCTTTTGGGTCGTACTCAGGGTGACCATGCGAAATCTTGTGGATAGCCAACTCACCATCTTCACAATTTACAGCAATCGACAGCCCTGCTCTCCACAACGGCTCTTCAGTAGCCTCTTGGTTTCGATACACTGAAACAAGTTGTGCGCAACCTTTACCTTGTGCGCTCTTACGCATGATCGTTCCAAACCGTGACACGCTGTTACCCATCAAAGCACGGGTCGTTGCATCCATTGGTTGTTTACGTACAGGGGTAGCAAACGGTAGATCAGCATCCCCATCGTCCACTGTGATACCAACGATAGCTTGGAATCTGCTGAACTCTATGGGTTGTGAACTCACCAAAACATTTACGGGTTTGGGTGGTGAGTCCTTGAAGTTTAATGTTTCCGGTACTCGTAGGATGCGAGCTGCATCGGCTGTAACAGCGGGATCTGCATACAAGTTGTAGGAAGCACAGAACTTCTTAAACGCTTCAGCAGTTGGCTTCCAATCGTTGTAGAAAATTGTTTCTGTTAATGCCCAGTATGCGTGAACGCCACGCCCTGAGTTTATAAGTGTTGGTCTTGGGAGTCCGGTTGTCTGTACAAACTGTTTGAGTGCATCTATTGCTTGTGCTTGTGTTTCATAGGGCTTGTTATCACCGCAATCAAGGTCAAGCCAAAAGGCTTTGAACCATTTTGCGTTCTGCGCTGTACGTCCTTCTGAAACGTTCAGATATTTTGCACATCCAAAGTACGCATCGTATCCTTGTGCAATTAGTCCTTCTACTACACCGTCAATCTCTTCTAATGTCTCTACAAAAGTCTGTCTAGGCGCACCCTTCTTCAACCCCACCACACAGTACATGCCATCAGGGGCAAGCACCGATGAGAGAAAGGGAATCCTTGAGGTCATTGTTCGCTCTTAAAAAATACCGATAACCTACTGGCGATAGGTTAAAAGTCAAATTGTTGATTGGTTGCTTTTGGCTCTGAGTGTCTTGATGACTTCGGCAATCGTTTCTCGCATCTTGGGGTGGGGCAATGATCTGCCCAAGAACCACATATATGCCGCTTGCCTTGATACACCAATATATTCAGCTACATCTTGCACCGGAATGTCTCGGTCAATACATATGCGTCCAAGTTGCACACCAATATGTTTTTGGTCTGCCGCCTTGTTTGCTTGTATAAACTTTCGTGAATAGCCTGTGTTGTTCATAGTGAAGGTGGGGGTACTAACCGCTCGTCCGCAAGCAAAAATTGCACGGCTTTCCCCCCGATATTTATAAATTTATATCACTCACAAGTCCGTAAGTGCCACGATTCCACAAAAGGGTTTGCACCCTTGTAGCACCCAAACGAATTAGTTCTTCTTCACTGAAGCGTTGCTTAGTAACACGGGGATACCCCGGTCCTACAAACACACTACCGTTACGAAAGTGCGGTACATAAACCACTTCACCAAACTTCAAAGCAGTTTGGAATTCACGTGGTGCAGAGTCAGAAGTGTTACGTCTAGACATTACTCAGCCCAATCATCTAAGATTGCATCCACATCTTTTGGTGCGGCTTTCTTAACACGCTTTGTTGGCTCGACTTCAGGGGCTACTTCAGCCTCAACCTTTGGTGCGGCTTTTGGCGCAGGGGCTTCAATGGCTTTGGATTTCACACCATCTGTCTGTGCAACAGTAGAAGCAGTAGCGGCTTTGGCATCTGCGGACTGACCCTTCTCCTGACAAGTTGTCATCTCCTCTTCTTCCAAAGGACGCACGGCTTTGAACGTCAGCTTGGGTGTTGCACTTGCAGTATCAAAGCGCATCTCTGTCACGACTGCTGTAACTGGCAGACCATGACCGCCCAAGAACTTAGCATAAGCCTGCAAAGGCATCTTGCCATTCTCAGCGTTACCAAAGATTGACTGCGCAGGAAGCGTCAGTTGATACACATCTCCTTGGAGATCGTTCTCAAGGGTAACTGCCAATCGTTGGCTGTAACGGCAAGCACGACCATTGCCCTGTCCTGAACCTGCAATGTTTTGTGGGCAGTTAGCGCACTTCGATGCTTGTGGTTCATCAACTTTAGTATCAGGGGTGACACCATCGTTTGACCAACATGTGGGGGCAACATTTTTGCCTTCTTCATAAGTACCTTCATAGTAGCTACGTGAAACGTGGGGGTTAGCCGCAACGATCACAATGTTCATTGAACGATCTTCGTTCTGTGCAATCTCTTTACCGTCAACAAGCATACGGAATACATTGCCACGGATTGAGATGCGCTTACCAGTTGAGCCGCTACCACTAGAACCCATGAGGGCTTTTGTAGTTGCATCCAATTCTAGATTGCGTAAGTGTGCGGGTAAATTGTTACCACCTTTTGAAAATAGAGTCATTGCTGTCATTTAGTTTCTCCTGAGTTAAAGAGCGATCCATTCGCCATTGTGATCCACGTACTGTGTATCGAGATTACCGTCACACCATGTAATGATGTGTCCGATTGATGGGACTTGTTCTACAAAGAACTTGATAGTCCTTGTCATGTCAGTGCAATTGCCAGCAGGCATGTGAACGTGACCCACATTCTTTATTAGGTCGTAGGTTACGTTTGTAACTTCACACCCAAAATAGTGGTGATCAATAGCACTACTCATTTAGTGTCTCCTGATGTATTTGTCATGGCTTCAAGGTCTGAGCGTTTGACTCGTACCTTTGTGCCTACTTTGAAATGCGGAATCTTTCCCGCACGGATTAGCGCATAGACCGTCTGTCGAGAGACACGCAAGTATTTTGCTACCTCTTCAACGGTCAGAGTTTCAACTTCCATTTGAAGTCCTCCTGATGGTTACAGAATATTTAGAATCGACATTCATGCCAATTGGCATCATGTCGGGGTTTTCGTCAAGCAACTGTCTCATCGTGGTCTGACTGATGCGCTTCTCTAAAAGTTCAGGCATCTTGTGTTCCATGATGAAGTTGTGCATGGCTTGCCAATCACTTGTCCAGTAACGGGTTTTGACACCACGTATTACCGTACCGTGTTGGGTTTTAAGACTATCAGCACCAACGGATTTACAGAGGTCAAGCAATCTGCCTTCCACTGTTTCCATCTGTTCTTTTATAGTCCCGTCCTGCTCTTCGTACTCTCGCAGAAGTTCAGCACGTTTGTCCCGCATTTTTATGTATGCGGTGACAAGTCTATCAGCCGAAATGGTTTCGGTCATGTTCCTCTCCTTCTATTTATGTTTTGATATTACACCTAAATTTTACAATGTCAAGAGTTATTATCTCAGTAGTTCCCCGTATAACTGAATAATTTTGTGATGTATATCAACCTTGCTGTTGAGCATGGTGTACATACGTCTCTCGACTCCACTACCTTGCAGATGCACGACGGTCGTAGGGTTCTTTTGCCCTGCTCTGTGTACCCGTGCGTTGCATTGCAAATACGTTTCCACGGACATCACTGGACTCCAATACACAATTGTGTTTGCGGCATGGAGTGTGACACCGTGTGATGCGGCTTGCGGTTGGATGACCAACACTTGCAAGTCATTCTTTGTTTGGAAGCGTTCAAATATTTCAGAACGCTTTGATGCAGATACCCCACCATGAATTACAGTAGTAGGATACCCATGTTTCTTTAAATCGTCAGCTACAACTTCAATAGCATGACGATAGGGTACGAACACCAGAACCTTGTGACTTGATTCCTCTATAACTTCTCGTAGTATGGCTAAACGATTGCTTGCATCAAAGTGAATCACCTCGCCTGTATCTGAATACACAGCACCACCTGATAGTTGTAGTAGCTTATTCAAATTAGCCGCAGCATTTACTGTTGTTATCTCCTCACCTGCCGCTTGCACTATCAATTGCTTGCGTAGCAGTTCGTAGTATTTCGTTTGCTGTGCCGTAAGCGGTACATCTCGTGTGACATAAGTCATCTCAGGCAAGTCAAGACATTCTTCTTTTGTAAATCGTATTGCGGGTTGCAACGCCTTATACACCACGTTGTCTGCATCAGGTTTTGGAACCCACTTAAACTGAGTGACCTTATTCATAACCTGATCTCTAAAGCCTCCAAAGAATCTAGGGACTCCATCAGGGTTTACAAGTTTGGCGATGCCGTATGCGTCTGTTGGTGACTGTGATGCAGGCGTGCCAGTTAACATCCACAGCCATGTATCGGGCGTGACTAGTTTGCTCAACACCTTCCAACGTCTTGTCTGTGGATTTTTATATGCGTTAGCCTCGTCAATGACGATTAGATCAAAGCCACCCTGTGCAATGGTGTCCGCAATGATCTCTACACCATCGTAATTCACAATAATAAATTCAGCCTCACCTTTAATTATTTCTTTACGCTTCTCAGGCTTGCCATACGCAACATCCACCTTGCGGTGCATAGCGAATTTGAACAAGTCATTACGCCAAGCGGAATCCATAATCGATAGTGGGCATATCACAAGCACACGTTTTATGCGATTGAGTGTCATCAGGTAATCAGCCGCCCATATCACTGAAGCAGTTTTACCAGTGCCTTGTTCATTAAAACAAAATGCGCGTCTGTGTAACGTCAAGAACGAGGAAGTTTCTCGTTGGTGATCGAACGGTTTAAATAGCCCGGGCCACTTGTATGATGCGTTTATCGGTGAAGGTATTGGTATGCGTAAGTTCTTCAGAACTATGGCTTCCTCTAACCCCCAGTTAACTAACACATCTGAATGTCCATCAAATGTTTGTATTACCTTACTCTTTGGGATCACAGTTGTGATGCGATCCGGATTGCGTACCTTGAGCAATACTGCTCTGTTATCTATGATCTCCATGCCATCTCCAATAGCGTTGCACTTCAAACACGGTGTTTGAAGGAAAATCCCCGTCTTTCCGAGGTGTCAGTCAGTTCCCAACTGAAAGGAATGTCGTACTGACTGGTGCGGTTATTCCATGAAACAGGATGTTAGTCCTCGGTCTTGCTATCACTCACACCTTACTTCGCTTGACTCACGTAATTCAAATACAATCAATCTCCAACTTACGCCATCGACTTATCAGACTTGCGCCTGAAAGAACGATTCTTTGAGGGGGCTTGCAACTTATAACCGTCTGCATTACTGCCACCCTTTGATAAGGCTTTGACGTGGGCAACATCTTTACCCGTGCGGTCAACGCCCTTCTTATCTAATGCTCGTCTAGCACGCTGTCGCTCCATACGGGCTTCATGCGCACCTGAACGTTTTTTCTCTAAATCCCATTCGTGTTTAGCGTCACGATCCGTTTTGTTTTTGTACGGCATTTATCCGTTCCTTCCATTGTGTGAACAATCTAGCACAGGACACCACGCTTTGCAAGTGAAGTTTTGTTTGGGATTAAACACCCCAGTTTCATACGCAGTCTCTCTCGATACTAACGAACCATCTAACTCTGAAAACACTTCTAAACCAGTTGATGCTTGGTACTCAGACCGTACAAAATCTTTACACACGACAAACAACAAGCCAGCCTTAACACGTTCTATCTCGGGAAAGTGTAGGAACACGCAGGCAGACATGAGGGCTAACTGTTTTGGGTCAGCGTACCTACTGCTCTTGCCCGTCTTGTAGTCAATGATTCGTGCGTCTTTCTTCTCGGTGTCTAAGATAACCAAGTCTGCTACACCACGATACCAAACTTCTTTATCAAAGAATCCACAAGGGGCAAGGCGTCCATCCACCTTCTTGATGCCCATCTTGTGTTCACATAACTTCTCACCTTTCATGTTGGCTAACTTCTGCAACATCGACTCCATGTACGAATACTTGGCAGGGATCGGTGTACCGTCTTTGATATATTTTTCAGCCGCAAGGTGTACGTCAGTCCCGTACATCATTGCTTCGCTCTCAGGCTCCTTAATATCTTTCACCACACGCAAGTGGTAATACTTCTTAGGACACTGATCGAACAGCGAAAGACTTGAGTAACTCCATGCAGGCACTTTGACCATTAACAATCTCCGTATGAGGCTCCGAACCCTGATTCACAATTTAGTGGGACACCTTCAGCCCACTGTGGCACGAACCGCATACATTCTTCAACATATGCAACAGCTTCGACGGCTTGCTCTATTGGAGCTACGCACGCCACAGCATCGTGTACAGTGAGTACAACACGGTATCTCTTCGCAATCTTTAGCATCTGCTCACCAATTATGCAACGTGCCAAGCCCTGACAAATGTTCTCTGTCAACTTGCCCCCGTACAGCTTTACTGAGCCTCTGCGTGAATCATAAATATACTGCTCTTTACCATCTTTGTCTTTAAATTTTTTCAAGTTAGGGTATCTTTGGTACATCCCGTTGGGCATGAGAACCCCGTCCTTGCCTATGGTCACAGCCCCATTACCCCATGTGGCAGTACGCCCCTTGGACAGCGCCTCAATTGCCTTGTTCCCACTTTGCCACAACGAGGGTATCCACGGGTACGTCTCACGGTACACGTCTATGACCCGCTTGGATGCGTCATCTTCAATGTCCACTCCAAACGTCTTGAGTTGCGCTTTAAATTTAGGCGCTCCCATGCCGTACCCCGCACCCAAAATGGTTGTTTTTCCAACAAACCTTTCGCCCTTATTGATTTCTTCGACATCCTTGTTGTATATAGCAGACGCCATGATTTTGTATACATCCTTGCCATCTCTGAAAGCCTCCACTAAGTCTGTCTGCCCTGCAAACCAAGCCAACACACGGGCTTCAATCTGCGCTGAGTCACAGTCAATAATTACATGACCCTCGGGTGCAAGGATAGACCGCTTGATCTTGCCTGCGTTATCGCCCCGTGAGGGAAGGTTTTGAAAGTTCAACTTGTCAGCCCCACCCCACCGTCCCGTGTGGGCGGCATAGTAAGACAGAGGTACAGGTATCAGTCCTCGGGAGGCAATCCCAAGCAGGCGTTCGGTACGAGTCTCCTCAAGCGTAGTCTTGTTACCCAACCGTGCGGCAACAAGTAACTGCACCCTCTCATCAGGATGTTCAGCCAAAGCCTTGAACCCTTCATCAGACTTAGCCAGTGCCAACGTCTCCCTGCCCGTGGTCAAACTAATCTTCATGGGCGGCTCAACCCCAAGTTCTCCTAGTAACTTGGCAAACTTCTGATTGGACATGAGGTTGTCCAAGTCAGTCGTTGTATCGTTGATTAGGTCCTGCTTACGTTTCTTGACGTGTACAAGATGTTGCTCCAAGACGGGTACATCCAAGCGCAGGACCGGCTCTGTAAACATACGCACGGTCAGATCAATCAGTTTCAACTCGACCTTCTGAAACATCGGGAGCAACGTCAGGAACAAATCGTACGTCAGGTCAACGTCATTGACGCAGTACCTTGCATACATTTTCATTTGGTGGATAGGAAAGTCAGTACGTCTAATGCCTAGCGCATTGATGACCTCATCTCCTTTCTCACCCAAGTTGTAGTACTTGACCAACTTAGCCAAACTGTTACCGACCTCAGTACCGTGTACGGCACGTGCCATGCTCAATGTATCTGCAATAGCTTTGGGTTTAATACCAAGAACCCAATTCAATATAGACATATCGAACATGGCATTGTGGGCAACAACCATGCTGTTGTCCCAGTCATACCGCAACAACTGTTGACGTAACAGTTCATGCTCGCCAGAAAAGAATCGTGTCTTTTCATCGTTGACCTTGACGCCTACGCCAATGATCTCAAACCTTGGATCACGCACGTACTCCTCTGTGGTGATCTTTGATAATGAAAACTCTTTGTCGTAGTACGTCTCAAAGTCTATGGTGATAACATCCATCAGAAGTTCAACCCGTAGAACGCTTGGATGTGGGCTTCAAAGTCTTTCTTATTAAAGATACCCATCTCACCCGTCTCACGGTAACCAATGCCAAACATCCCATCGGTTGTGTCCCATATTAGATAGTCACCAAACACGATGGCTTTACCCTGCGGTATGGTCTCAACACCATAGTGTCCACGCATCTGCCCATCGGCAAGCACCTCACCAAATATTGGCGGTGCATCCCGTGCTACGTTTTCTAATCTTGTGTGTAATACATTCTTGATCTTACTCATATTAACCTCCAAACATTTCTTTAAGTGCGATGTGTAACGCACGGGCTTGCTTGACCGTCAGGCTATCAAGCACATCATCCACGCTCCATTCAGTAGGTTGCTCGACCTTTGTACTGTTAGCCTTGAACTTCTCTACCAAGTCTGAGATGGAATGGTTTTCGTACTGTACGAAACTCTTAGGCATTTCTTTCATTGCCTTCTTCTGCTCCTTCACAGCACGGGCATGGGCGGCACGGGCTACCGCCTTACTACGTTCCTCTTTAGCTTTTGCCTGTAATGTTTTACGGTCTGCTTCAGGAATCACCGTGTACGCATAGACGTAACGCCCATCAATACGTTCTGTTGATTGCGAACGGGTAACATAAAACCTATCCGAAAACTGCTTGAGCATTGATGATGTAAAACTCAACGGTACATCGGGATGTAACACCGACAACTTGTTACGTAATCCAATGCTAGTGATTCCCGGGTTCTGCTCAATAACCGCCAATATACGATTTGTTATAGAGCTTTGTTTCTTCTCGTCTTTAGTTGTGTTTACCACTTTAATTTCCTCCTGTTGTGATTGATCTTCCTCGTCCCACATTTGTAGAACTTTCTTCATTTCGTCAGCTATTGATCCCACTTTGATCCCTCCATTCTTGTGTGATGTGATCTAAAATTTCCTGAACTTCTATCAGGTTCTCCTCATTGACGACAATGGCAAAGCCACCGGCATCTTTGATCTGCGCTATGTTTCTGTCTTGCAGTGCAGTGGTCTTGCCCTTGCCTGCTTTACATTCGATAGCAATAAATCTTCCCATGTAGCAGGCAACAATGTCGGGTATACCTGCTGATCCATACCCCCCTGCTATTGGGTAGAAGCAATACGCCCCTGCATCTTTAAGCAAGGCTACTACTTTGGTCTTTACTTTTTTCTCGGGTGTCATTCTCTACTCCTTTCAGTTGTGCTTCGTAATATTTCAAGGGTAACCTTGCCTTGGCTTTCAAGTGTTTGCGTAACCAATCAGCACCGCCCATGTCTTGAAATATCAACCAATCTAAATCTGACATCCGCACTTGGCGTCCTATTAGTGGCATTGGTGGTTTAGGTCTTGGCATTAGTTTCCTTTCAAATTTTCATAAGAGTTGTGTTGTCTCCGGTAGCTACTGTCGTGTAGCCCAATTCTTTGTACTTCAATATGGTGTCTACCACTTCTTTGGGAGAGGTCAAAGAATTCGATTCAAATTTAATTATCTTTGCCGGTCTGCTTTTTTCTTTCTTGAGTACTTCCAAATAACTGGACAGAATCACGCAGTCATGCCCTTCAGTATCTACCTTTAACAAAGCGCAGTCATCTACTTGATACATACCAAACAATGTCTCAACAGAATACATTGGGATTTGTTTAGATGTGAACACATCAACTGGATCAATGTTTCTTTTTGTTAAAACTTTTACAACTGTGGGGTGATACGAACTGATACTGTTACAACCACGTACCCACCAAGGTAAGCCATGTTTGCTTATGACCTCTTCTGATAAATAAAATACTTCTGCCACACCATCGTGATCTGATATTGCGGATAGTACTTTATGCACATGGGGTTTACATGGCAACCTGTTAAGGTAATAAAGTATTGGATCGACTGACAGCCCTATTGAATCGTCCATACATTTTTGAATCACAGTATCAAAATCAGATGTACCTATTTCAATAAAGTCATACTTCATCGCTTCATACCTCTTACATAAGCGGCAAAACTCATAGCAGTATCACCAAAGTATTTCATGGCATCAAACTCCTTGGCAACTTCTTCTATCGTGGCGTTGCGTATCTCATCTACCAACCCAACCTTTACGGTATGTTCTTTGTCACGGTAATCGTAGTGTGCGCAACCACGTTCCCAACAACCTTTGTCCATTAGCGTCATGTGTTCTTCTCCTTGAGTTTGGCTTCAATGGCTCGGGCAAATTCAAACCTGTTTGCGTATGGCATCGTATTACTGATGGCAAATATTTCCGCATCATCCGTCAGCCCTACCCACTTACGTTCAGGCAATGGATGCCCTGCGTGTTTGTAGGCTTCGTCACGCCAAAGTTGCGCTCGTTGTTTGTTGTACTCACAGCTTGGGCAAGGGCGCACGTATTCTTGAATGTCATCATCCTCCATAGTTATCTGCATTTGTATTTGTCGTTTACGCCAACCACTTTGAATCTTCTCAACATCTTCGGGTGTGTGTGATCTTTTCATCTTGGTGCATCCTCATGGTTATCAGGGTTGAACTTCGGTTGCTTCGTACCCTTGTCTTTCGGGTTCGGAAACGGGGGGAACGGTGGTGTCATTCTTTTTCTCCTCTTCCCAAGCGGTTCGCAATGCTCTACCACTTAGCTTTTTGTTTAAATAATCTATGCCTGAAAATTCAATGTACTCTTGCATGGTGCGTACTCTGCCTAACCCATACACTCCCATATCTTTACCGTTAACCAAATCTTCAAGCCGCCTTGTTGTACGCTTTTGTAATTCACCCCAATGTACAACTCGTTCTTGGGTAATATCTTTATCCCAGTGCCTCGGACGCTCCCCATACAAATGGTGCATAGGAAGGTGTGGCACATGAAATATGTCGTAGCCATGCGTAAATGCTCTTAACGCCATGGCTTGTTCCTCTCCATTGAAATACATATACGGGTCGTATGGCACATCGTACACAAACTTACCCTGTGTAAAAAGGCAACCACCCGCAAGGTGTATCCCACGAATCGGTGTATCACGCTTAACTCTCGTTGCTACAAACTTCAGCTTCGAATGTTTAGGTTCGAACTGTTGTGCTTTGGATGAAACAATATGTACCAACACCTCCCTGCACATACGCCTCACAATCTTTCCCTCCTTGCGTTCAAACGATGCAGGGTAACTAGACACTATGCACTTGGGGTTTATCTTTGCACACTCGGTAGCGGCATTGATTAACTTCTCATCCCAATCTTGGTCGAATACTGAATGAGCATCGATCTGAAAGAACCAATCCTCATCGTTGTACATCGCCATACATAATGACCTTGCCCAACACGCACCTCGAGATTCTCTTGGATCAATACCAACATACTGAATCTTCTTGCTCAGTGCATCGCTCACCTTGAGTCGCTCGTTTTCATACGCTTGTTCTACAACACCAAACGACAAACCATTTGGGTCTTTCGCCTTATTCAATGCTTGCAGTACGGTGTGTTTAAGCATCTCATCTCGGTAGGATGCGATGCTGATGTAGATGCTCATTGGTTGTTTGCTTCCCGCATTATGTCGTTGATAATTTTCTTGATCTTTCCATACGCATCTGCCTTGGTGTATGGCATCTGCAATATGCTTTCGATCTCACGCAAAGCGTCATAGTATTCACCACCCTTCATTGCGTGCTGTAACTTATCCTCGTCCTCGGGGTAGGCAAATTCAAGTACTGCTTTCATTTACTCTCTCGCTTATTGGTGTCCACCCAAACCGTTTCCATGTGGCTTGCACATCTGCACCAGTTGTCCACACATATCGTGGATCATTGGCAGGAATGGTTGGCTCTGTGCGCTTAGAGAAAGGCACGGGGGGTAGTGGTATAGCAGGGTACGTATATTTAGGCTGTGCGCTCATGTTGATCTCCTTCTTCTATGTAATACAAACGGTCGTGGACTTTGAATCCAACGCCCTTAATTAAGTTTCCCTCGGGTGCTATCCGCAAGATAGACACCGCCTCCATGATCCATCGTTCAACATCCTCTTGCGGGATATTTTTTCTTATCTTATTGTCATTAACACTTGGCATTGTAAAGTCTACTACATCAAATGTACCATCGTCATTGATAGAAACCCTATAACTATCACCTTTTGTTTCTATCATGTTGATCATTACTTCCATCCAAACATCCTTAGCTTCTTTGTAGTTCATACGAACACCCAGTACTTATCATTGTCGATCTTGTAGCCAACATCCATGAGTGCAGTCTTACTACCTTCGTTGATCTGCAACACCGCAATCTTATCCCTGATACTCTCAGGAACATCTTGTAGGTTGAACACTACGGTAGGCTCAGTGTCTCCCTCGTAGCGATACTCAACCTTATCGGTCTTAGCCCACACAAAACACTTGCGTGGTTTGTAGTTATCCATAGCTTGTAACTCTGCACCTTGCTCTCTCAAGATGTGTAGGCTTTTCCTAAATGATTCTGTGGCGGGGGTATAGCCTGCTTGCACCATGAAATGCAACTCTTTAAGTATGTCGTCCCTCTGCATACGGGACGCTTCATACAACTTGTTCTGTGCAGGTTCTTTCATGTTGGCTATCGCACGCTCTAGATCAACGCCTGTCGATGCTACTACTTCAGTAAATGATTTAGGCTTGAGATACTGAAGTGCGTTCTTCACACCATTGGCAAACTTCTTGGTTGTCTTGATGCGATACCCCTCGCTGTACGATGCGTACTTCTCATTCATGATGCGGTCGGACTCCACAACATACATCATTTCTTTCTTGTCATTTAACTCAAGACCAATCTTACCAACACGCACAGTTGGGCAGTCCCTATACGCAACCGCTAAGTCTGCAAATACAAAGTACTCCAAGCCGTTGTACCGTGCGGGGCGGTAATCAGTATGCACAATCATGTCGGATCGTTTGTACTTGATCTCGTTATAGAACTTCAAGAGTGTGCCTGTCACGGGAATATCACCAAGCCAAAACCCGTGGTTGTTTTGCTTGGCAGTATCAATGAGCGACACCAAACGGTCGTACTCGTATGTACCTTTGTAATCGTCTTTGCTAATCATGATTAAGCCCTCCAATAAAATAAATCTAACAACACAACAACTAGACCGAGTAAAAATACTACTCGCTCTACCTTATCAATCCATGTCCAGTTATTCCAACTCATTTGACTCTCCTTCCATTTGAATAAAACGGTACGCCTACATCCACTGCCACTTGTTTGTATGGTTTTGTTAGTCGATATAGATACTCACCACGCAACCTACTCTCAAGATGCTCACGGTCAGGGTATGTAGGTTCTGACACATGATTACTACCTGACCAAGTATGCTTCCACCTAGTATGTATAACAAACATCGCCTCAACTGCGTGCATCCACTTCTCACCAAACTCTTCGCCTTCGTTACGCACCAACCAATCGGCTTTGTCTAAAAGTTCATCCATGCTGTGCTTAAATCGCCAATCTCTGTTCTCATTCTCGGGTGTTACAAACGGACTCATGATCTCGTAGTAATTTAAGAACGGCTCAAGTTCTTGGTACACCTTCTTAACTTTCTCACGATCAATCAACAACTTGTGTTCGGGTATGCCACCAATAACTTCGTAGAATGTTTTACCCTCACGTTCGTACGGTACGAAAGTCATTCTCTGCCCATCTTGGTAATAGTAGTTCTTCGAGCCATCGGGTTGATCTGCACACACATATTGTTTAGAACCAAACTTAACGTAACTAAGCCCTCTTGGAAACAACGCGCCTAACATACCCCATGTAGTGTATGTGTGCATCCATTTAGGTGTGAACTCAAAACGCCCATCGGGGCAAACCATCAATACTGGATAGTAATCTTCAGCGTACCCTGTCACAGTAACTTTGCCTGTCGCTTGATCTCGTGAATGATTTGCATAGACCGAGCAAAACGCCATGCCGTACTTGTCACCCTCTTTACGCCATATCTCGAACGTACGATGACGATCAGTCAATGGACGATGATCTGTCATGCCATGCTTTACACGCTGACCAATCAATGGCTTGACGCTCTCATACTTCTTTTTGGTTGTCTCGTAATCAACCATGCAGATGTTGTACCCACGATAACCAAGCCTATCGTAAACACTAGAAGGTTCCGGTAATTTTTTCATGATGTTCCTTTCAAAAAATAATGAATGGGAAGTTTCGTACTGTACGAAACCGCCCTCAGAGATACCTGTAACTTAGTCAACGTAGATGACTGCACCAGTAGTAGGTGTGGGCTTGTACCCACCGACAACACACCACAAGACGGGATGTTCCCACTTGCCCCAACTACCGACATAACCATCGGTCAACACGACAACACACTCGGGCTTGATGCCACGTTCCTTGATGTACACGGGGATACACGCAGGATCAGTACCACCGCCACCCGCAGGCTTAGTTGATGACACCAATTTATCTTGGTGATCACGGTCATATACTTCATGACCTGCAACCTCTGTGTCCCAGTACAACAGATCAACAAGTTCAGGTGAGACGTTGGCACAGATAGCCTGCACCTCAGTCAGAAACTTGTTCACCTCTGTATCACCAATAGAGCCTGACATATCGACACCAATTACGATACGCCCCATGCTCTCGGACACAGTAGAGGGCATATACATATCGTGCTGTAACCATCTACGATTAACACGTTGCCATGTGGATATATCCTTACCCACAGCCAATGATGAGATGAAGTCACGCAACTGTTCACGCCAGTCAACCTTGGGTTCGAGCAACGCACCGATCTCACGGGACAAGTTACCACCCATCTTGCCTGCATGGATTTGACCTTGACGGATTGCTTGGTTCACCTCTTTGATGTGATCCTCAATCTCTTGCTGTGTCATGTCGCCTGTGTCCCAATCGTGTGAGTCAAAGCCACCTGCACCCTCATCACCATCTTCACCGCCACCACCCCCACCGCCTTGCTTGAGGATGTTGAATACTTCCTGTGAGTCCATGCCACGGAACTTCTCGCTGAGTAAGCCCATCTTAGGTAATACAACAAACCCATTCGTTGCCTTCTCAATGTCCTTGATGATGAGGTTGATCACATAGTCACAAGCCATGTTCGCACACTTAGCGTGTTCCTCATACAGATGCTTCCACAAGAACGTATGCTGAAACAACTTGTGTAGATTCTCATGCAAGATAACGCCACGCAACTCAGCATCGGGCAGAGCTTCAACAAACTCTTTGCCATAGATACAGTCGATGCCGTTGGTGCAAGCTGTTGGCACAGTCTCATCTACACGGTACTTGCCTACCATAATGACGCCTGCATACTCCATCGTTGCCTTGTGTGCCATTAACTCCACATGAGCACGCTCAATGCGCTTAAGCGCAGTTAGAGATTGTGTTGCTGTTATAAACATAATGATTTCCTTTCATGGTTAAAGATGTTGGGGGGCTTTCGTACTGTACGAAAGGGGTCCCCACGATTTACTACTATTACTTACGAGCAAACAAGTAATTGTTGTCAGCCGCCCACTTAGCGAATCTAGGATTCGTTGCCGCAATCGTACGCTTGGGACACATATCGGACATGACGCTACGAGCGAACAAGCCTTGTGCTTCCTTAGACATACGAGGTAAGAACTGCATCCAAGCATCCATCGTGGACTTCTCAATGCGCTGTACCGCTTTGGCAATCAACATACAACCCGCAGGGGCAGATGTAGGTACAGTCGCAGTAGTTGGAGACTTGATAAGGTCATCCCAGTTAGTCAACTGCGTATCCAACTTAATCATGGTCAACAAGTTGTGCATTGCCTTCTCACCTACTGTACCCTTCAGGGCATGACACATCACATCGTCACCCAAGATCATGGTGCGCTTGATAACATCCGATGCTGTCTCTAAAGATCTTGGTGTAACGAACGCCATACGCACATCACGGGGATCATTGATGTATGTGTTCTGACGTGGATCTTCGTAGTCCTCGAACGATGCCAACATCTCAGGGAACTCTTGCACAGTCGCAATGACCACAGGGTGAAAGCCATTGTTGATGCCGTACTGCATAACTTCTTCAGCATTAGGCTTGCCAACACGAACCTGAATCACACGGTTACGAGCATGGGGCGGTACGTTATCACCGATACCTTCTATCGATAAGTTGGTAGTCGCAAACACAATACCATCCAAGTCCCATATACCCAATGAACGCTCTTGCATAAGACGCAGGCAGGCATTGAGTACACCGCCCTTGGCTTTGCCGATCTCATCGAGCATCATCACAACCTTCTTACCCTTGAAGTGCAAACCGAATTCCTCATTAGGCACAAAGCGGCACACCTCAACACCATCAATGTCCTTGATCTTGGGAACCATGAAGTCACCAACATCTTTGGTAGTGATGTCAACGTAGCAAAAGAAATGATCCTTCAACTCAGGCTTGTTGCGTAGCATCTTCAGGATAGATGACTTACCAATACCCATCTCACCTTGCGCTAAGACGGTACGCACATCACCAACAGCCGCAATCAAGTCAGCAGTTTGTGACAGGGACAAAGATTTATACATAGACATGGTTGATTCCTTTCAAAGAATTAAAAAACAACTTACACAATAAAACAACTAACACACAAGGGCAAGTTTCGTACAGTACGAAACCGCCCACCCATAACTTACAGAGAGAACTTGTCGAGCAACGCATCGACCTTGTTCTTGGTTTGCTCACGCAACATATCTGATTCACGCAATGACTGTGCATCTACATGACGCATGGTGTCCTCCAACTCCATACGCATGGCTTCCAACTTCAGATCACCACCGATGTTGAAGTGCTTGAGCAACTGACACAACTCAACAGCGTTATCTACAAGCGAGTCACGAAAGATTTTGCGCTTGCCATCTTCGGTATCACCAAGTCGCTCTGACATGGCAGTCAACACACCATGCAACCTATCCCACGCATCACGCATTGCATCGTTGAGCCGTGATGACAGCACACCTTCGTAATGATCCTGCATCTCACGCAAGCCTTCCTCACCAATGTCTACACGAAAGTCACCTGCCATAGGCAATGGTGTAAACGCATATCGAAAGCCGAACTTGCCCACGATCTGATCACGGTGCGGATAGTCCTCACGATTGAATAGATCACCAAGTTGAAAAGCCGCCGCCGCAACAAGCGTGTCGTACTCATTAAGAAAGTTGTTGACAGATGTTGCGAACTGCGTCTCGTACTCGGACAGCCGTGACTTGTAGTCAATGAACGATGCCATGTTCAGCACACGATCACCGTTGTCACCCCATGGCTGTGTCACCGTGTAGTGCCATGTACGAATCGCACTCGCAACTTTGTTGATCTCCTCCAACTTACCCGAACCTGCTAATAGGTTCTTGTTGTAGTTGCCCGCCCGAGTCTTGGTGCTGTTTTGTTGGTCAACTTCTTCAGAGACACGCTTGTCCAACTTACGCCCAGTCCATACGGACATAGACAGATTCACGATCAGGGCAGAGCCTGACAACTTAGATACGTTTACTTGTTCCATGATATTTCCCTTTCATGTTTCATTACATTTCAATATGCTTTCGTACCGTACGAAACCACATCACCTTACACACAATACTACCTAACCAACCTATATTATAACAGATCAACATAGCTATGTCAATCTATCACTTACTGGCACGTGATTCAACTTCAGCCCGTGCCTTCTTGCACTCACGCACAAACGTCTCCCGATCCTCATCGTTGTCGATGAAGTGCGTAATAAATTTGCGTGCGGCATGAACTTCCCGCTTGGCGTCAATCAAGAAACCTGTAACCAGTACAGCCCACCCCAACAACACCAACTCAATCAATGTGAACTCAATCATGCTTACCTCCATTTAAGTTGTTACGTATTACCCACCGAGCGTCAATGCGACTAGCAAACCATTTGCTCAATCGTTGGCACTCGTACCCTTCACACTCATCCTGCAATAACCCGTACGTCATTCATCCTCCCATTTAATAACATTGCGTGTTTCATACTCAAACCATTCCTGTTGTGTGTACGGGAAACGCCCATACTCTTTGCGGAACATAACTGCATCGCAGTCAGGGCATCCCTTCATATACGTCTTGCATGGCTTGACGTCACGAATAAACCACATCGTGTTGCTGTCACCCATGAATGGCGGGTTTGCCATGCGTGCCAATATCTTGTGCTTGTTCTTGCGTACTTTCATTTGTTAACCTCCTAAGTTCCAAGATTTAGGGGGTATCTGTTTCAATACCTCCCTTGCGCACTCAATGTCGTGAGACAAGGTTTCAATCATTGACCCCTCTTCTATGTAACTGTCGGCTGACTGCATGAGGTTGTTCAACGCTTCACCTAACAGTTCAATCTTTTCTGCATCAGTCATATATCACTCCTTAAGTTCTTTTGGTTTGTTTGTTTTAGCGTGATACTTATTGCCGCTTTTGTAACGTACATATATCCGCCCTTTTGATACTCTTGCACCACAGTCCACGACTTGCGCTCTACTTGTGCGGCTTGCTCACCACACATCAAACACAATCGGTAACCATTACCCCACCGTTCGATGTGTATGTCATCACCACATTCACGGCACTCTCTCCAATCAGAATGGAACATCTTGCATCTCCTCTACTACTTTCGTACTGTACGAAATCAAACCCACCGAACCTTCACGCTGTACTACCTGCATATCCTCCAAGCACAACGATGTGGTACGTACACATGGGTGTAGCTGTGTCTTGTGCTTAGTTGTTGTACGGCTGTACTTGGTGCTGTTCTCGTACCATGTGTCCGACAATGGCTCGTATATAAACAATGGGAAGTTGTAGCGATACGAATACACGACATACCGTTTCACAATGTCCCGTGTCCCGTCAATGCCTTGCTCGTACCACTCACTAAAGATGTTCGAACCTCTGAACACCTTGTGTTCTCTTACATACTCCCGAGCATCACGGTTTGCTATGTGCTTAGTCATTTGTTTCCCCTTTCGTACGGTACGAAACCGCTTTACGCATACCATTTATAAATGCGGTGATACTCATCCACCACATCACCATACCCAAGTGTGAAAAGTAATTGGCACAAGACAACATCCGCTTCCTTGTGCGCTACCTCTACATCAAGGTCTTTCCCTAATGTCTTTAGCGTTTCGATTGCTTCTTCTCTCGTCATTCCTCTACCTCCTGTGGTGTGTATGTCATGTCATAAAAACCTGATGCGTATTGGCTGTCCTGCTTGCCGAATCGGAAACCTACGTATCTGTACGTACCATCGGGGCGTTTGCTACACGCATAGAAAAACCCTTTCGGATACTGCGATCTGTACAGCATGGCGTTCCTCGCCCATTGCGCACGGGTTTGTTCAATCCTTGCGTCTTTCCATTCATCGTAATAACCGCCTGCATACCAGTCGTTGATCTCGTATCGAGCACGATACAAGTCCCAGTCCTCATACTTGTGGTTTTGCAACCACTCAGGCACAACATCTGCAAGTGCGTTGTACATCTCGTAATCACTCAGCACGATGCTGTCAGGGAACTCGCCCATCTGCGCTTCCAATAATGATTTGTATTTCATTTCCATTCTCCCTTCATTAACTTCTGTTCGTCACGTCTAGCTACTTTCAACGCTTTCGTACGGTACGAATCTAGCTTGACATTATTCTGTCGGTCAGAAGTTGTATCGCTGACAAAGCCACACCACAACATCTTGTCACGATGTTTGTTATTGATTAACTTGCGTTCGAGCTTGTTCATGAGAGTCCTTTCGGTTGGTTGATTGAATAGTGGTCATGACGCCACCGCATAGCACACAACCAAGTGTGCTACACGCTATCGTCTCTTACGGGTTAGAGTCAACATAACCCGCTGTCGTAATTGGTAGTTCTGTTGTGACTTGTACGCATGGCTTGAGCATTTGGTTTTTTACTAACTGCGATAGTGTTTGTCGTTGCCACATCTCCCGTTCGTACAGTACGAAAGGCTTGGCTTCCTAGTGGTTGTTGGTATGTGTTCGGCATTGTCATAGGACATACTTCGGGTTTCCCCAAGATTGATAGTCCCGTGTTGTGTATATAGACAACACTCTCACATACATACTCCACGTTAGGGCTGTTGCGTTATTAGCGCAGAGCAACCCACACATTTAGGCAGTATCTACATTAGCTTGCACATCGCTATCGGTTGTGTTCGGTGCGATACAGCACACTACTAACCTACACCACGATGTACTCCGACTGACTACGGAACGCCTATTCACTCCATGTAAGGTGTCATGGGTGAGTACATATCGTGGGCTTCGCAATCCATCCTATACATATACACCTGTCAACCTGTGGGCTTCTTGCATCAAGCAAGCGGCAGTTTGGTTCGTTGCGGTTACCCCAACTTTCGTACAGTACGAAAGCCAGAGAGGTTGCAACTGGTCTAGCAGATTTTTAAAGAGCGTGTGGTGTACCACCGACTTTCGTACTGTACGAAAGCGTCATAGGGAAATGTTCCAAATGAGCTTTAATTATACTAGGTTTACGCTACTTTGTCAAGCTGTTACTAGTTAGATATGGGGGGTATAACAGCACATTAGTTCTGCAATATTCTAGAGGGGAGAATAAAGGTAAGTCGTTGATTCATAAGGGTTTATTGATGCTTTTTTTTGTTTTATTCTAATATTCTTGGTTTTTGGGGTTAAGCGAGACAATAAGCAAAGGTGAACAAGAACACGAGAAAACATCTGTGTGCATACACGTAAGAATGTATAAATACCAAAATAAATTTGGGGTGTATATATATTTATTTAAAGAATAATAGAATAATAGGGGTCAAAACCTTTGCAAGTGCTTGATTTCATTGAGGTTTGTTTTATTCTCATGCAGAGAATATTGCAGAATAATTAGCGAGTAATACGGCATCGTACTGCCGTTACGTTTCGTACAGTACGAAAGTTCTAAGTTTCAGCACGTCCCACAAAGAGGTTACAGGTTTCGTACGGTACGAAAGTCAAGCTGGTATAAGTAGTAGTATCTGTAACACTATCTAGTGACACGCAGTACGACCCACAGTAAGGTTACAGGTTTCCGTGGGGTTTCGTACTGTACGAAAGTTTGGTGGGTGTTGAGCGACCCACGATGTGCATACTGCCCACATCTTGTACGGCACGCGGTAAGGTTACAGGTTTCAAAAGTTTGAGACGAAAAAAAACCCCCAACCTTTCGGTCAGGGGTTTTGGGACTGAAGATTACTTCAGTTTGATGCCAGAGGCTTCAAGGTAAGATTTGATCCCTTCATGCAAGGTATCAAACTCAGCGTTTTCATAACTTGTTTGCAAGTCATCCATGAAGCCTTCGAAGTCAGCGTCACGATAAACAGTTGCCAGTTTATCTGCAAACTCTTTTTTGCCTTTGGCGGCATTGGACGTGCCGCCTGCTTTCTTAGCACGTTGCAAGTTCCAATCGGTGACTGGCTTGCCTGATTCGACCGCCTTTTTAAAGGTGGGCAAATAGGTTTTCTGCGCCGTGCTTTGAGTCAAGCCTGAAGCCATGCAACCATCGACAAAGGCAGTTGCCAAACCGCAACCAGTACCATCCTTTTTGTAAGTGCCAATCTTTGCCTTGGCTTTATGCAAAGCCAAGATGTTGTTATTGGCTTCAGTCTTAAAAGCTTCAGCAGATGCCAAAGCTTTATTCATGTTGCCAACAGATGCGCCACAGGCTTGCGCCAAGGATGTCAGGGAAAGTGCGCTCATGATGTTTCCTTTCAAAGAGCATCGGGGGAAACGAACGTCTCCGCAACCGACAACTGAACTGTACCTGAACCATACCAGTTTGCACGGGATAGCCCTACCCTTACAGCATTTTCGTACTGTACGAAAGTCGATACCCCCACCCCCAAGATATAGGGATTGGTTCCATGGCGAGTATGTGTACTGAGAATTGCTCGTTACAACACCATTTTTCAAATCACCCATACATATATACAAACAAAAACACACCCCCCATCTATGTTAGATGTAGTTCAAACATACCTCAACATCTTGAGGGGGGTACCCCCATACGAAAACGTCTGTACTTATTAATAAGTACCAACACAAAAACACCCCCCGGTAAGGGGACCCAAAAGGGTAGTCGTAAAAAAATTTTGTATTTTTTAAAATTTGATGGTACAGTCGCCCCATTCCCGTTAACCTCGGTGCAAAAATTTGGACGCGATTCTTGTTACACCAGAATTAAATGTGCCCCCGCCATCTAAGATGACAAGCGAGGAGATTCACGATTTGCGTGAACGGGCGCAGCGTCTCTTTAATACAGTAGAGTTCTTAGAAGCCAACGGTCTGGATACATCCAACCTTCAAGTTTCAAGCACAGACAAAAAAGCTGTAAGGGCTGTGTTTACAGACAGTCCTACTGGGGATCCTAAAGACGTTAATACACCGGCACGTGCCTTGATGCTCAAGGCGTTGTTGGATGAATACGACTTCGATGTGATACGGAACGCACAGCAGCTGCGCTCTTATATAAAGCTTAAGCTGTTGGAGCTAAGTACATCTAACCAAGAAAAGACACAACTCAAGGCACTGGACATGTTGGGCAAATTGTCGGACGTGGGGGCCTTTGTTGAACGGATCGAAGTCAATATAACTCACCGTACAACAGAAGAGTTGGAGAACGAGTTGGCCAGAAAGCTCACTGCATACATGAGTGACATCATTGATGTGGACACAAAAGATGTGTTAGCCAGTTATGACCCCTTACCAGATGCACCAGCAGTTGAAGTAATTGATCTGGATGCAGAACTGGGTGAAGTTGTCTTGGACGACGAGGGTGTGGATGACTGAGCATCGCAAAATATTTGAAGACCCTGAAGTAATTGAACGGGTAAGGCAGATGACCCCCGTTCAGTTGCAGGCACTGGTCAGAAGGTTCCCAGTTGATGAACAGTCAGCGGTCACAGAAATACTAGAAGAACTCAAGACCCGTAAGATTCGCGCAAAAGCACAAGACGACTTCATGGAGTTTGTGGGGGCGGTGTGGCCGACGTTCATTAATGGGGCGCACCACCGAAGAATGGCCAAGGCGTTTGAAGAAGTTGCCAATGGGACGGTGAAAAGGCTGATCATTAACATGCCACCACGCCATACCAAGTCAGAATTTGCCTCGTACCTGCTCCCAGCTTGGTTTTTAGGTAAATTTCCGCATAAAAAAGTGATCCAAACGTCCCATACAGCTGAATTGGCGACTGGATTTGGCCGAAAAGTGCGAAATTTGGTCGATTCTGAGGCTTATAAGCGTATTTTTCCCACAATTGAGCTTCAAACTGACTCAAAAGCTGCGGGGCGGTGGAACACAAACTTCGGTGGCGACTATTTTGCGATCGGTGTTGGCGGTGCAGTGACTGGTAAGGGCGCTGACGTACTAATAATAGATGACCCGCACTCAGAACAAGAGGCCGCGATCGGTGCATACAACCCAGAGGTGTATGACAAGGTGTATGAGTGGTACACGTCCGGTCCTCGGCAACGTCTTCAGCCGGGTGGGGCGATTGTGATCGTTATGACACGCTGGTCACTGCGTGATTTGACCGCTCAAGTGATAAAAGCAGCCGCCCAAAGGGGTGGTGAAGAGTGGAAAGTCATTGAATTTCCGGCAATTTTGCCCAATGAAAAACCACTTTGGCCTGAGTTTTGGCCCTTAGATCAGTTAATTTCACTGCGTGATGAGTTGCCAAGTGGCAAGTGGATGGCTCAATATCAGCAGCAGCCAACGTCAGAACAAGGCGCGATTGTCAAAAGAGAGTGGTGGAAGTGGTGGGAAGATGATCGTCCGCCGTCATGTAGTTTTATTATTCAGTCTTGGGACACAGCACATGAGCTTAAGAAGATCAATGACTATTCTGCGGTGACAACGTGGGGGGTATTCTACGACCAAGAGGATCGAAATCTACCTAATTTGATCCTGTTAAATGCAGCCAAGCGCCGGGTGGAGTTCCCAGAGTTAAAAGCATGGGCGTTTGAAGAATGGGAAGAATGGGACCCCGATTCGTTCTTGGTTGAGAAAAAAGCGGCAGGTGCGCCACTCATTCAGGAATTTCGAGCAATGGGAATCCCAGTCCAAGAATTCAGTCCCGGCAAGGGACAAGACAAGATCACCAGACTAAATGCAGTTGCAGATATATTCAGGTCAGGTAAAGTATGGGCACCGCAGACACGCTGGGCGGAAGAACTCGTGGACGAAGTTGCGTCTTTTCCATCTGGAGAACATGATGACTTGGTTGACTCGATGACATTAGCGCTCATGCGTTTTAGGCAAGGTGGGTATCTCAAACTTCCAAGTGATGAAGAAGACGAGATTCAATGGTTCAAAGGTTACCGCCGTGAGCGGTTTTACACAGTTTAAGGAATAGTCATGTTGGACAAAGCACTGTATCAGACACCCGAAGGGTATGGCTCAATGGGACAAGACCCCATTGAAATTGAAATTGAAAACCCTGATGAGGTCAGTATTGGCATTGGTGGTATGGAGATTAATTTAAAGCCAGAACGTGAAACAGCAGATGACTTTGATGTTAACTTGGCAGAATATTTAGATGATTCATATTTGCAGTCTTTGGGTGAAGAACTTGTAGAAGACTTTGATAAAGACATCAACGACCGCAAAGATTGGATGCAGACTTATGTGGATGGTTTGAAGTTACTTGGTTTAAAATATGAGGACAGGACAGAGCCATGGCAAGGTGCATGTGGTGTATTCCACCCACTGCTCACTGAGTCAGTTGTTCGCTTCCAAAGTGAAGGCATCATGGAGACATTCCCTGCTGCTGGCCCTGTTAAGACTGTTATTCTTGGTAAAGACACACCTGAAAAAGAAGATGCAGCCACTCGCGTGCGCGAGGACATGAATTATCAACTTACAGATGTGATGTATGAGTACCGTCCAGAACATGAAAAGATGTTGTGGAATCTGCCAATCGCAGGATCGGCATTCAAGAAGGTGTACTACGACCCAGCCAAAGGCCGTCAGATGGCAGTGTTTATTCCTGCAGAAGACATTGTCGTGCCTTATGGCGCGTCTAACTTAGAGACATCCCCCCGCGTAGCGCATGTGATGCGTAAGACAGAGAACGAGATTTTGCAGTTGCAAGATGCTGGGTTCTACATGGACATTGAGTTGGGTGATCCCACACATGAGCTTGATGACATTGAGAAGCAAAAAGCTGAAGAGACGGGCATGTCTGCGATTGATGATGATCGCTTCCGCATTTTGGAGATGCACGTTGATATTGACTTGCCCGGCTACGAGCATAAGAACAAGAAGGGTAAGCCCACTGGGATTGCTCTGCCTTATGTAATTACAGTTGAGAAGGGCACTCGTAAGATTTTGGCAGTGCGCCGCAACTGGTACGAGGGTGATGAGCTGCATATGAAGCGCCAGCACTTTGTACATTACCAATATATACCGGGGTTTGGCTTCTATGGATACGGACTTATCCACCTCATCGGCGGTTACGCTAAGTCAGCGACTATGCTCATACGTCAGTTGGTTGACGCTGGCACTTTGTCTAATCTACCCGGTGGTCTTAAGTCTCGCGGTCTACGGATCAAGGGGGACGACACACCGATTGCACCGGGTGAATGGCGAGACGTGGATGTGCCCTCCGGCAGTATTAGAGACAACATTTTGCCTCTGCCCTACAAAGAACCAAGTCAGGTTCTTTACACACTGTTTGACCGCATAGTTCAAGAAGGTCGTCAGTTTGCGTCCGCTGGTGACATGAAGGTGAGTGACATGAGTGCGCAAGCGCCTGTGGGAACTACCTTGGCAATTTTGGAGCGTACTCTTAAAGTGATGGGCGCTGTGCAAGCTCGTATGCACTACACAATGAAGCAAGAGTTCAAACTCTTGAAAGTGATCATTGCAGAGTTCACACCTGATGAGTATTCGTACGAACCAGAAGAAGGCTCACGCAAAGCACGTAGATCAGACTATGACAGCGTAGATGTGATCCCCGTGTCAGATCCTAATGCGTCAACAATGGCGCAGAAAATCGTGCAGTATCAAGCTGCACTGCAGTTAGCGCAAACAGCGCCGCAACTCTACAACTTACCCCTCTTACATCGCCAGATGATTGAGGTGCTAGGCATCAAGAATGCCAACAAACTGATCCCAGTTGATGAAGATCAAGTACCAACAGATCCAATTACTGAGAACCAAAACCTGCTGACAATGAAGCCCGTCAAAGCGTTTATGGAACAAAACCATGAAGCGCACATCAAGTCTCACATGGCAGCAATACAAAACCCCAAGATTATGCAGTTGATGCAGATGAACCCACAGGCGCAGGCTATTCAAGCTGCGGCAATGGCTCACATCAACGAGCACATTGCGTTTGAGTATCGTCGTCAGATTGAAGAAGAGATGGGTCATATCCTCCCAACAGAGGACCAAAACAAAGCAGTGCCGCCAGAGTTGGCAGATCAGATTGCGTCTATGGTAGCGCAAGCGTCAGAGAAGTTGATGCAGCGCGACACGCAAGAAGCCAAACAACAACAAGCCCAGCAGCAGATGCAGGACCCAGTTGTGCAGATGCAGATGCAAGAACTCCAGCTCAAAGGTCAAGAGTTGCAGCTTAAACAGCAGAAGCAACAGATTGATGCGGCAGAGAAAGCCGATCGCATTCGTGTGGAAGAGTCTCGCATTGAGGCTCAGAAACAGATTGCTGCAATGCAGGTCGCGGCTACAGCCGCTGCAAACAAAGACAAGGCACAACGCCAACAGGAAACTGAAGGCATGCGTATTGGTGCAGAAATCGCCAAGCACAAAGCACAGATGTCTTCACAAAACGCGCAACGGGCAGCGCAGTCTAAACAGCCTAGCAAATTCCCTAAAAAGGAAACTGAGTGAACGACTACAAAACATTGGCCTATGTAGCCAAAGAAATTGTAAAACAGCGAGAGACATACGAGACCGCAGTTCAACGCGGTAGCGCTAAAGACTACGCTGAATACAAGAACCTCTGCGGAATAATCCAAGGTCTAACGACCGCAGAGTCAATACTTAACGACCTTGTGCAAAAAATGGAGAAAATGGATGACTGAATTTGACGTTGCAGCGGTTGATCTGTCCGGCATTCTTAATACAAATGCTGAACAAAAAGCCAAGCAATTGCCTGAACCTAAGACGTTTCACGTTTTATGCGTTGTGCCAGAAGCTATGGAAGAGTACGCCGATAGCGAAGTAGGCATCATTAAAGCTGGTCAATCCATGCACTACGAAGAAATACTGACCCCAGTATTATTTGTAGTCAAGCTTGGGCCTGACTGCTACAAAGATCCAACCCGGTTCCCTAGTGGGCCGAGCTGCAAGGAAGGTGATTTTGTCATCGTCCGCCCTAATTCAGGCACGCGCCTGAAGATTCATGGCCGAGAGTTCCGCATCATCAATGATGATTCAATCGAAGCCGTTGTTGAAGATCCGCGTGGAATTGCCCGCGCTGCATAAGGAAAAATATGGCACAAGCTGAATTTGAAGGCGAAGATTTTGAATTCCCTCATGAGAAGGAAGAAAAAACAAAAGCCGTAAAAGAAGACAATTTCAAGATTGAAATTGAAGATGACACCCCTCCCGCAGACCGTGGTCGTAAAGCTGCGCCCCCTCCAGAGGACGTTTCTGATGACGAGTTGTCCTCGTACGATGAGAAAGTTCAGTCACGTTTAAAGAAATTTACACGTGGTTATCATGATGAACGTCGCGCAAAAGAGACAGCTGAACGCGAACGGCAAGCGGCAGAAGACTTTGCCCGTCAGGTGTTTGAAGAGAATAAACGCCTGAAACAACAACTATCACACGGTAGTAAAGCTTTTATTGCAACTTCTAAGTCAGCCGCACAGGTTGAATTGGAGTCCGCTGAGAAGAAATTTAAAGCCGCCTACGAAACAGGCGACGCCGATGCTTTAACAGCCGCCCAGAAGGAAATTTCCAAGGCAACCTTAAAACTGGACAAAGCGGAGACCATGAAACCAATTGAGGTGGAGAAGGAACCTAAGTTCCAACCTCCAGCTCGAGAAGAAGCCCAACAGCCTAAAGTCAGCCCACGTACCCAAAAATGGATCAATTCCAACAACGATTGGTTTGGAAATGATGATGAAATGACAATGACTGCTATGGGTATTGACAAGAAGTTACAACGCGAGTATGGTGCAGATTATGTTGGCACGGAAGAATACTTCCGTACGGTTGATAAAACCATGCGCAAACGCTTTCCTGAGTATTTTGAAGATGCTCAGAGCCATGAGGACGAAGATGCCCCGCCTCAAAGAAGAAGGGCAGAACCGGTTGAAGAGGATGAACCTCCACGCCGTGCAAAATCATCTGCAGTGGTAGCTCCAGCTTCCCGCAGTACTCCACCTAATCGCATTAGGCTGAAGGCATCACAAGTTGCGTTGGCTCGCAAGCTTGGAGTGACTCCAGAAGAATATGCAAGACAGGTTGCTTTAATTAATAGAGGTGAATGAATATGGCCGAAACACAAAATCGTTTAAGTCGTGAGTTGGAAACCCGTAAGGCTGCTTACCGCCCAGAAGCGTGGCGTCCGCCTGAAACACTTCCTATGCCCGAGGATCGCCCCGGTTGGAAGCATCGGTATATTCGACTCAGTACGATGGGCCAAGCTGATGCCAGCAACATTTCCTCAAAAATGCGTGAAGGATACGAACCCTGCAAAGCAGAAGAATATCCCGAGCTGATGATGCACGCTGCCACTGAAGGTCGCTTTAAAGGCGGCATTGAGATTGGTGGTCTATTGTTATGCCGAATCCCTGCAGAGTTTATGGAGCAACGTGCTAAATATTACGAGCAGCAGAGCAAGTCTCAAGTGGATTCAGTTGACAATAATTTCCTTCGTGAAAATGATCCTAGGATGCCTCTTTTCTCAGAAAAGAAAACCAAGGTCACTTTCGGTTCTGGTTCTTAAAATATAGGAGTCTTTTATGGCTTATCCGGTTGTTGACGCCCCTTACGGGCTAAAACCGATCAATTTGATCGGAGGTCAGGTCTTTGCGGGTTCTACTCGTGATTACCCGATCACTAACGGTTACAGCACGGCTATTTTCTACGGCGATTACGTAGGATTGTCTCGTGGTGAAATCGTGCGTCTGTCTGTGTCTACTGGCACAGCAGGCAATCAAACAGGTATCTTCTTGGGATGCCGTTACACAAACCCCGTCACTAAACAGTTGACTTTCTCGCAATACTGGCCCGCATCAACTGCGGCTGGTGATGCAGTAGCTATTGTTGCTGATGATCCTGACCAAGTGTTCAAGGGTGTTGTTTGTTCTGCTACTACCGCTGTTGCTTCTGGCGCTCGCGCCATGATTGGCCAAAACTTGGCCATGATTAACAACACAGGTAGCACTACAACTGGCAATTCCAAGAATGCCATTCTCGCACCTAACGATACTCCCGCTACTACATCATCCTTGCCCGTTCGCGTGCTTGGTTTGGTGCCTGATACGGCTGTTTCACTTGGAACTGTGACTTACACCAGCATTTCTACCGCTACTGTAACTTGCTCGGCTCTGCCGTTTGCGTTACCCGTTGGTACAGACGTTGGCTCGTTGGACTCTTCTGGAAACTATGTTTCTTCGGGTTCTTTCGTTGACACCGCCGCATCTGCCGGTGCTACATCGTTTATTTTGAACCAAGCTCCTGTTGCTACATTGAACACTACTATTGTGTTGATGCAGTACCCAGAGATTCTGGTCAAGATCAACTTTGGTCAGCATCAGTATTATGCTGGTACCAGCATTGCTTAAGGAGTAACTTAAAATGGCAATTTCACGCGCACAACTACTTAAGGAACTCCTGCCCGGCCTGAACGCATTGTTCGGTATGGAGTACGCACGCTACGGTGAAGAACATAAAGAAATTTATGAGACTGAAACCTCTGAGCGTTCCTTCGAAGAAGAGACCAAGCTGTCTGGTTTCTCTGCTGCACCAGTCAAAAACGAGGGTTCTGCCATCGCTTATGACAATGCTCAAGAGGCATGGACAACTCGCTACAACCACGAAACCATCGCTTTAGGCTTCTCCATCACGGAAGAAGCTGTGGAAGATAACTTGTATGACTCCTTGTCTGCTCGTTACACCAAAGCATTGGCCCGTGCTATGGCTTACACCAAACAGGTTAAAGCTGCCGCCGTTATTAATAACGGTTTCAGCGCAGCCTATGTTGGTGGCGACGGCGTACCTTTGTATAGCACTGCTCACCCCCTGATCTCAGGTGGTACGAACAGCAATCGTCCTTCTACTGCCGCTGATTTGAACGAGACTTCTTTGGAAGCCGCCGTTATTCAAATCGCTGCTTGGACAGACGAGCGTGGTCTTTTGATCGCTGCTAAACCAAAGAAATTGATTGTTCCTCCAGCCCTGCAATTCGTTGCGACTCGTTTGTTGGAAACCAGCCTCCGTGTTGGCACAACTGACAACGACATCAACGCGTTGAAGAACAACGGTTCAATCCCTGAAGGCTACACCATTAACCACTACCTGACCGACACAAACGGCTGGTATTTGACTACTGATGTACCTAACGGTCTGAAGCACTTCATCCGCTCTCCTTTGGAGAACAAGATGGACGGTGACTTCGACACAGGTAACGTTCGTTACAAGGCCCGTGAGCGTTATAGCTTCGGCTGGTCTGATCCGTTGGGCACTTTTGGCTCACCCGGTTCGTCCTGATAAATTAAATATTTCTTCGGAAATATTGGAAGGGGGCCTTGTGCCCCCTTTTTATTTGGTGTATATTGACTTTAATCCGGGCTTTCCGGTGCATCAAACAGTCCCGGCTGACGACATACAGATTGATGCACTTAACTTGTATGTAAGGAATTATCATGGGATTCGCAACTCACCTAGGCCCTTGGCTGCTTGGCACTGTTAAAAACACTACCGGCACCACTGCTGGCACGATCCGCAACATGGGCGCAACTGTTGTTACACAGACTGGCGTGACCACTGTTAACGATACAACTGCTACTACATTGTTTGTGTTGCCCGCTGGCGCAATGATTAACAACTTCCTAGTGAACATTACTACTGCCTACGCAGGTACTACTGGTAACACAATCACTGTGAAGATTGGCTCTACAACTCTGGGTACTGTTGGTGGTGCTACCACTACGCCTTTGTCTGTTGGCCGCGCAACGTTCACTATCACTGACGCAAGCATTGCTACTTATCAGAGCGTAGGTTCAACTGATGCAATCGTTACAGTAACTTACGCCTGTGCTGGTACAGCCAGTGGCGGTGCAGCAAGTATTACTTGTGTTTACACTGTGCGCGATAGCGACGGTTCAGCTAATCCTTCGTCTTCTGCTGCTTAATTAGTCTAGGGGGCTTCGGCCCCCATTTACAAGGAGATTAATTATGATGCAGACAGACGTAAAAGCCGTCCATTTGGATGCAAGCGGTGTGGGTTTTGCAGGCCGTACCAGAGTTCGTGGTTATCAAGTTGCTCCCGGCGGTACTGCTGGTGAAATTCAATTTTACGATAATGCAACCACTAATGCTGGCAACAATTTGCTAACTCTACACGTTACAACTAACACAGCCGTTATTGCAACATTGATACCCGGTGAAGGTGTATTGTTTCAAAACGGGTTTTACGTAGTGTTACCAACAAACGCCTCTATCACGGTGTTCTATGGCTAAGAGTCCAGCATGGCAGAGGAAAGAAGGCAAGAACCCCAAGGGTGGCTTGAACGCCAAGGGGCGAGCCTCTGCGAAAGCGCAAGGCATGAACTTGAAACGTCCCCAGCCAGAAGGCGGCTCCCGGCGCGACTCTTTCTGTGCGAGGATGAGTGGCATGAAAAAGAAGCTAACCAGCGCAAAGACAGCCAACGACCCGGATTCAAGGATCAATAAATCTTTGAGGGCGTGGAATTGTGCTGATGGTGGTTACGTTTCTGCTGCTGATGGTTGTGCTACCAAAGGCAAAACAAAAGGACGTATGGTATGACTGAACATCACGACACGGCTAAAGCAGTTGCAGATGGCGCAGCAGTCTTGACGACTATTGGCGTTATGGCTACATGGCTCCCGCCTTTGGCTTCTCTATTTACGATCATTTACCTTGGTCTTCGTATTTGGGAGTCTGAAACCGTTCGCGGTATGACCAAACGCAAAGGGGATTCAAATGCCAGCGACGAGTGAAAAACAAAAGCGTTTCATGGACGCCGCTGCACACAACCCAAAGTTTGCAAAAGCTGTTGGTATACCAACGTCTGTTGCTAAAGAGTTTAGTGGAGCAAGCAAAGGTATGAGTTTTGGTAAGGGCGCACCTAGCTCCCGCGCTGAAGTTCAAGCTGTAAATAAACCAAAGACCGACCATGGTGGATCGGCTTTCTTTAAAAAAGGTGGTAATACCATGGCTACAAAAGGCGTAAACCCATTTGCTAAATTCGAAAAGTCTGGTAAAGACATTGAGAAGAAAAGCATGAAAGAAGGCTCCAAAAAAGAAGAAGCTTTTGATCGTAAACAAATGATGGGCATGAAGAAAATGGCTGAAGGTGGCATGACAGACAAAGCCCAAGATAAAGCCATGATCAAAAAAGCTTTTAAACAGCACGACATGCAAGAGCACAAAGGTGGTAAAGGTACAGCTTTGAAATTGGCTAAAGGCGGCGATGCTAAGTACATGTCTTTTGGTTCTAAGGGTCAGCCAGCTGGTATGAAGCCGGTTCAGAAAATGGCTTCTGGCGGCTCATTCCGTTCCGCTGCTAATGGTGTTGCTACAAAAGGCAAAACCAAAGGTACACAAATTAAAATGAACAAGGGCGGAATGCCCTGCTAAAGGAACAACCATGGCACGTAAAGGTAGAGACTTAGCTGGACTTGCAGCGCTTGGTGCGCTGGGTTACATGTTGTCAAAAGGGGATAAAGCCGCCCCTACGGGTGGTGGCAGAATGCCCGCCGCCGCTCCAGAAGCTGGGCCATCTATTGATGATGACATGCGCAAACGCGCCCTTGCAGAAGGTGAAAAAGTCTCTGAAGGCGAGCGTGTATCACGTTACAAGCCAAATCCTTTTGACGTTGAAGACGCTGGCGGTGGTTATGATAATAAACCTGCAGCACGTCCTACAGCACGTCCTACCGCTACTACAGCGCCTAGTGTTGCCACAGGTGTAGATCCACGTAATCGTGAAGCAGGTATGTCTCGTGGTACACGTAACGCGCCTATGGCAGGTGCTGGTCGTGGTGGTCAGGGTGGTCCCACAGCTGAAGAACTTGCAGCTTATGCTGCCAGCCGTCAAGGTGGCTCTGGTCGTGGTGGTCAAGGTGGCCCTCGTGCAGGTGAAGCCGAGGCTTATGCTCGTAGTATGGCAATGCGTGGAGCTAAAGAAAATGAAATTCCTACTGGCGGCCCCGCTGGCTACTCTGGTGTTCGCGGTGAAAAGATTGATAGTTCCGAATTAGGCCGTAATGTAAGCAACTCACTGGCGGCTATGGGTCCCGGTAAGTTGTCCGGTGTTAGTAAGATTGGTTACGAAATGCGTAATGCAGATGCAATACGTAGATCAGCTATGGCTGGTGAAGTCCCCGTACGTGAAGCAGTTACTAATCCATTAGCTTGGATGGCTGGTCCTAAAAACGTTGGTAAATTCTCTGGTGAAGTACCCGCCGCTGGACGTGAGGCTGTGACTAATCCAATGTCTTGGATGGCTGGCCCAAAGGGCATGAAGCAGTTTGAAGAAGCTGCTCCCAGTATGACTTCCAAAGCTATGGATGCTGCTGAAAGACTGGCAGCTCGGTATAGAAAGAAACCTTTGTCCGAATCTGACACCACTGGTGGCGCAATTGGCTACAAGCGTGGTGGTTCAGTTAAACCAAAGAAAATGGCATCTGGCGGCATGGCTCGCAGTGGTGCTTCAAAACGTGCTGATGGTATTGCTACCAAAGGCAAAACACGCGGCAGAATTTGTTAAGGAAAAATCATGGCTGACATTGAATACAAAACCCCCCAAGACGTAGCCGACGAAAAGGCTAGTAAAAAAGCTGGCGCTGCTTTTGATAAAGCGATGCCTGAACCTGATACTACGACTGGTGACTTTGATAGCTACCGTAAACAAAAGCAAGGCGAAATTGCAGGGCGACAAGCAAGCCGAGATGCTGCAAACAATGCTAGAGATAACGCCAAATCTAAAGCTGTTTATGATCAGTCTGTTAAAAAATATGAACGTGAAAAAATACTAAATCCTGATGGAATAAACAAGAGTCTTGATAAAGGTCTTGATAACATTGGGGACAAAATTCGATCAGTTGGTGAATTTTTTGGTTCAAACAGAATGACGAGCATGGACGATAAAGCCCAAATGAAAGCTCGTAAAGATGTTAAAGGTTACGCTGGTGGCGGTATGACCGCTTCTAGTCGTGCTGATGGATGCTGCACCAAAGGTAAAACACGCGGAAAGATGGTGTAACCATGATGGCCAGCCGTGGCATGGGAGCCATGTCCCCAAGTAAAATGCCCAAGGGTAAGAAAACTGCCCGTCGGGATGACACGGATTTTACGCAGTACGCTGCTGGTGGTAAAGTAAATGCGGCTGGCAATTACACAAAACCCGGTCTTCGTAAGAGGATTGTGTCGCAAGTAAAAGCAGCAGCTACGCAAGGTACGGGTGCAGGGCAATGGTCAGCACGTAAAGCTCAACTTGTTGCTAAGAAGTACAAAGCATCAGGTGGGGGGTATCGAGATTGAAAGCGCCTCAGAAATCATTGAAAGACTGGGGCGACCAAAAATGGAGAACCAAAAGTGGCAAACGCTCTTCTGACACGGGTGAAAGATACCTTCCAAGTGCTGCGATCAAAAGTCTCAGCCCTGCTGAGTACGCTGCAACAACGCGTGCGAAACGTGCTGGCAAAAAAGCCGGACAACAATTTGTAGCGCAACCAAAGACTATTGCAAAGAAAACGGCAGGATTTAGATGACCACTTCTGGAACAGCAACGTTTAACCTTGACCTCACAGAGATCGTTGAGGAAGCATTTGAGCGTGCTGGTTCGGAGTTGCGTACGGGCTACGACTTACGTACAGCCCGCCGTTCTTTAAACTTGTTGTTTGCTGACTGGGCAAACCGTGGCATCAACATGTGGACGTTTGAGCAAGGTACGATTACCATGACTCAAGGGTTAGCCACATATGCTTTACCAAACGACACAGTAGATCTGCTTGAACACGTTATTCGTACAGGCGCTGGTAATTCTTCTACGCAGGCTGATTTGACAATTACCCGTATTAGTGTTTCTACTTACGCCACAATTCCAAACAAGTTACAGCAAGCTCGCCCAATTCAAATGTGGTTTCAGCGTTTAGATGGACAAACGTCGTCCATAGGAACTACATTAAATGGTGGAATTTCAGCTACCGATACTACAATTACGCTGACTTCTACAGCGGGGTTGTCTGCTACTGGGTTTGTTTTAATTGAATCTGAAACAGTACAGTATGGCTACATCAGCGGGAACGTACTCTATAACTGCTTCCGTGGCCAAAATAATACAACCGCAGTAGCGCACTCGACTGCCGCTACTGTTTACCAACAAAACTTGCCATCCGTTACTGTTTGGCCCACACCTGATGGATCACAAACCTACCAATTCGTTTATTGGCGTATGCGTCGTATTGATGACGCAGGCGGCGGCACTCGGACTATGGATGTACCTTTCCGTTTCCTGCCCTGTTTGGTTGCTGGACTCGCCTACTATCTTGCACTTAAGGTAGAGAATGGGGCAACACGTTTAGAAGTACTCAAAATGCAATACGACGAGGCTTGGCAGTTGGCGGCTGGTGAAGACCAAGAACGCGCTGCTTTACGTTTTGTGCCTCGTCAACAGTACATTGGGGGCACCTGATGGGTAATCGGTTTGCTTCTGGCAAGAACAGTATCGCTATATGCGATCGCTGTGGCTTTCAATTTAAATTGAAAGAATTGCGTATGGAGATTATTAAAACCAAAACCTTCAATTTACTTGTTTGTAAAGAATGTTGGGACCCTGATCAACCTCAGTTGCAGTTGGGTATGTATCCGGTTGATGACCCTCAAGCTGTACGTAACCCACGTAGAGATACGACTTACTATACGGCTGGTACGAACGGGCTGCAGACAGTTAATTCAACTAGTACTGCTCCCGATGCGGCAGGGTTTGTAACGGGTGGTTCACGGGACATTCAATGGGGCTGGGCACCAGTAGGTGGAGCAAGCACTTTTGATGCAGTTTTAACACCAAACTACTTGGTGGCAACAGCATATGTTGGTACAGTTACGGTAACAGTTAATTAGGAGCTTAAAATGGCATACACAAAATCTGCTGATGGCGTTGCAAAAAAGGGTAGAACAGATGTTCAAATTTTCCCTAATAGTGGCCCAACTGCATCTAACCCCAAGGGCGGCAAAAAATCTGCGGGTGTAACAAGTGAAGCGATGATGAAAGTCGGTCGCAATTTGGCCCGTGTAGCAAACCAAAAGCGAGGCTAATCATGGCTAAATTTAGTAAAAAAGTGATGGGTAAGGAAGTTGGTGATGCCGCTACTTATGCCAAACCTCATACCATGACTGGTAAAAAGGTACAGGTATCAGCTAACCCCGGTAAGCCTTCAGACATTAGTAGCACCACAACCATGAAAATGAGTGTTGGTAACTACAACAATGGTGAAAGCACAACCAAAACATCTGGTATTAAAATGCGTGGTACGGGCGCAGCTACTAAAGGCGTGATGTCACGCGGACCAATGGCATGAATTACACCGAGTTAAAAGCTGCTATACAAGCCTACACAGAGAACACGGAGACAAGCTTCGTGGCGGAGATCCCTGTCTTTGTGACTCAGGCAGAGCAGCGCATATATAACTCGGTTCAGTTCCCTTCAATCCGTAAAAACGTCACCAGTACGATTGCGGTGAACACAAAGTATTTAGACTGTCCCCTTGATTTCTTGGCTGTGTACTCTATGGCGGTCATTGACGGTAGCGGTAACTACGAATACTTGCTTAACAAAGACGTTAACTTTATTCGTCAAGCGTACCCCAACCCAACAACAGATACAGGCACACCTAAGTACTATGCGTTGTTTGGCCCGACAGTATTGAGTTCTACAATTTATGACGAGCTTTCATTTCTAATTGGCCCAACAGCCGATGCAAGTTATGGCGTTGAGCTGCACTATTACTACTATCCTGAGTCCATTACGGTTGCAGCAGATGGCCAAACATGGCTAGGTGATAACTTTGATTCTGTACTTTTGTACGGCTCTTTGGTTGAGGCTTACACCTACATGAAAGGTGAAGCTGACATTATGGCGTTCTACAACACTAAATACCAAGAAGCACTAATGCTTGCAAAACGTTTGGGTGATGGTATGGAGCGTCAAGACGCTTATCGTTCTGGTCAGTTCCGTCAGAAGGTAACTTGATATGTCAATTGTTCAGACTCAGACCACCAGCTTTAAAGCGCAGTTGTATCAAGGTATTCATGACCTAACGACCGATGTTATCAAAATTGCTTTGTACACAGCCAATGCTAATCTGAATGAAGACACAACCGTGTATAGCACAGATAGTGAAGTAGCGGCTACAGGTACATATTCGGCTGGTGGCTCGCAATTGACACCAATCACGGTCAGCACTTCTGGTTATACGGCGTACGTAAGTTTTCCTAATGTATCTTGGACAGGTGCAATTACCGCAAGATGCGCGTTGATTTACAACGTTACGCAAGGTAATAAGTCTGTTGCTGTATTGGACTTCGGTTCAGACAAGACTTCTACAACCACATTCACAGTTACCATGCCGACCAATGGCGCAACCACTTCATTGATTAGGAGTTCAAATTGATTGTTACTACTACCAAAGGTGATATGGATGAATCTCTGCTTGAGAAAAGAGAGGGAGTCGTCGATAATGAGAACGAATACACCACTTGGGTGGAGTATTGGTTAGAGGGTGAATTGGTGCATCGTTCAGCCCATGTAGCCCTGAAGAAAATGCCCCCAATTGTTGCTGAAGCAGCATCTCTTACATAAGGAAACATCATGGCTAATACCCAAGCAATGTGCACTTCGTTCTTAGGCGAAGTTCTTACTGCAACCCATAATTTTGGTGTAGCGCCTATCCGTGCTGCTACCACTGCTGATACGTTCAAAGCAGCTTTGTATTTGACAAGCGCAACGGTTAATGCGTCAACAACTGTGTACTCATCTTCCGGCGAAGTAACTGGTACAGGGTATTCGGCTGGTGGTGTAACAGTAACAAATGCAACTGCGCCTTTGGCTTCTAATACATCGACAACCGCCGGTACAGCTTACTGGACGCCTTCAGCTTCAATCACGTACACAACTGTGACTTTGACGACTGCGTTTGATACAGTGTTTATTTATAACTCTACTCAGAGCAATAAGGCTGTCAGCGTACACACCTTCGGTTCACAGACAATTACCGCCGGTACATTTACATTGACTATGCCTGCTAATACCACTGCTGCTGCGTTGTTGCGTATCGCTACAACCTGAAAGTAGGGTATGGCTCTTGGGTGGGGCGATAATGCGTGGGGTGAATACGGTTGGGGTGGCGCATTTGCTCTTACGGGCAACCAAGCTAATTCGACCGTTGGCACGGCCTCGCCTGTCGTTTCTGTAGCAGTTACAGGTGTAGGTGCTTCGGGAGCTGTTGGTACAGTTGTTCAGAGTCAGTCAGCTGATGAGATTGGTGATTTAGCAACTGCGTCGGTTGGTACAGTTGGGGCTTCTGTTACGGTTGCTTTGACTGGTGTTGGCGCAGTAGGTTTGATGGGTACGCCTTGGGGCTACGGCACTTGGGGTAGTGAAGCTTGGGGCGGTGCTGGTTTAGGTATTGGATATGGGTTTGCGGTTACTGGCGTAGGCGCTACAGGCGCGGTTGGTGATGTTTCAGTTGCAGGACGTTTAATTGCGTTAACAGGAGTTGGGGCTTCTGGCGCAGTTGGATCTGTAGTAAATGACAGTAGTAAAGCACTGACAGGCACTGCGGCGACGGGTGATGTAGGTACAGTTGTAGCTACAAGTACGCTGGGCATTACAGGTAATTCCGCACTGGGTGAAGTTACTGGGCCAATTGTGCCACTTAACTCCAACCAAGCGCTGGCTTATGTTGGTACAGTAACATTTGGTATAACTGTTGAGTTAACTGGGGTAGGTTCAACGGGTAATGTTGGTACTTTGGGCACACCTAGAACACTTGGTTTGACGGGCAACGGAGCAACGGGTAATGTTGGGAATGTAACGGCTGTTTATTGGAAACTTATTGATGACAAGCAATCAAATACTTGGCAATTAATTGATGACAAACAGTCAACAGTTTGGCAAAATATAAATACTTCGTAAGGAACGAACATGGCAGCAACGACAACTCTTTTGGGCTTGGTCACCCCCACACAGGGAACGCTCTCTGGTACGTGGGGCGATACAGTCAACTACGGTATTTCTGACTACCTTGATATTGCCATTGCAGGCACATTATCTTTTGCAGGTGATGGCGCTATTACTCTGGCAAACACTACGGGTAGCTCGTCAGGAAACGCGATAACTTCCACCACAGCCCAATACGCAGTTATCCGTATCACTGGCACACAAACGGTTACCAAGGTTATCACAGGTCCAAGTTACAGCAAGCTGTACATGGTGGATCACGCAGGCGCTACCAGCGCAGTAACATTTAAAGCCGCTGGTCAAACCGGTGTTTCTATTGCTGTTGGTGAGAAAGCATTTGTCTACTACAACGGCACAGATTATGTAAAAGTAGCCCCGTATTTTGTTAGTGGTGTTTTGCCAATTGCCAACGGCGGTACAAATGCTACAGCAGCCCCAACAGCAGGCGCAGTACCTTACGGTACGGGTACAGCATATGCTTTTACAGCAGCAGGTACATCAGGTCAGGCACTTCTATCAAACGGTGCTAGCCCACCTACATGGGGAACTGCTGGCGTTTCAACAGGTAAAGCCATCGCTATGGCGATGATCTTCGGGTTCTAAGGAGTAATAAATGGCAAATCCAAATATTGTTAACGTCACGAGTATTTATGGTAATTCGGCGTATGTCATACCCGCTTCTACCTCTGTATCTGTTGCATGGACATACAACGGTTCTACTTCACTGACAGGATTGACGCCTGCGGCTGGTACAGTTAATCGTGTCACGAGCATTGTGGTGGCTAACGTCACTTCATCTGCTGCAACTTGTACTGTGGCTATCTCAAACAATGCTACCTATGCAAGCGGTACACCCTACTACATTGCATATCAAGTGAGCGTCCCCCCAAACGCTTCTGTGGTTGTGGCCGACAAGACTTCATCGTTCTATGTGACTGAGAACCAGTCTGTAGGCGTGATCTCCGGTACAAGTAGCGCATTGAACTACACAGCCACATTTGAAGCTATCACTTAATAGGAGGCTACTATGTCTCTTGATAGAGTTGGCGGCATTCTTTCTGTCGGGCTTGACGGCATCAATTCACCTGTAACAACGGTGGAGTACCTTGTCGTGGCTGGCGGGGGTGGTGGTGCGGCTACACAGGGTGGGACACCCGGCGGAGGTGGAGGTGCGGGTGGTCTTTTATCCGCTACTGGCTACGCTGTGACTATGGGTTCAGCCATCACAATTACTATTGGTGCTGGAGGCGCAGGAGCAGTAGCAGGTACAGTAGATGGCACTGGGTTTTCTGGCGTAAATTCAAGTCTTGCTGGTGGCACAACTATCACAACAACTGGCGGTGGCGGTGCTGGTGCTTATTCAACAGGCTTATTCAATGGTAAAACGGGCGGTTCTGGCGGCGGCGGTGCTTATGGAGGTACTGGTGGAACAGCTACAGCTTCTCCAACACAAGGCAATGCTGGCGGTGGTAGTAGCACAGGAACCGCACAAGGAGGTGGCGGTGGCGGTGGCGCAGGTTCTGCTGGTATAGCGGGTACTTCACTTGTTGCTGGGATTGGTGGCGCAGGTTTGGTATCTTCAATTTCTGGAACATCTGTAACCTATGCTGGTGGCGGGGGTGGAGGTTCATATTTATACATTGGTGGACTTGGCGGAGGTGGTGGTGCTGGTAATAGCAATGAATTGATTGGTTCTGGCTTTTCTGCAATTGCTAATACAGGCTCTGGCGGTGGTGCGGCTAACTTTACTTATGGTTCAAGTGGTAATGTTTACACTGGTGGTGCTGGCGGTTCAGGCATAGTCATCATTCGTTACCCATCTTATTTAGCCCCAGCCACGTCAACAACAGGCTCTCCTGAAATGTACGTTGCAGGCGCGTGGCGCGTGTACAAGTTTGTTGCCTCTGGCACTATCACATTCTGAGGTTTTATGGCAAACGGTTTATTTAATCTCAAGCAAGTCGTACAAGCTGTTCAACAAGGTGGTTGGCCTGCACAAAGAACACCGTCAGTTGAATATTTGGTTATTGCTGGTGGTGGTGGAACTGGGTATAACTGGGGTTCAGCAGGGGGCGCTGGAGGTTTGTTGCAGGGTTTAAACCCTGTACCAAATGGGCAAACATTACTAATTACTATTGGTGCTGGAGGTCAATACTATTCCAACGGCGGTAATTCTGTGTTTGGTTCAATAACTGCCGCTGGAGGTGGTTCTGGTGGCGGTGGAACTACAGCCCCAGCAAATGGCGGATCAGGCGGTGGCGCATCTCAGGGCGGTGGCGGGAACGGCAATACAATAGGCTACGGAACACTAGGTCAAGGCAATGATGGGGGTAAGGGGTGGACTGGGGGTGGCGGTGCAACAAATAATGCTACAGGCGGTGGTGGTGGCGCAGGTACTCGTGGTACTGACGTTTCCGTTGGCGGTTATGGGTCGCTTGGTGGTTCAGGGGTGGCTTCTGCTATTACAGGTACTTTAACTGCTTATGCTGGCGGTGGTAATGGCGCTGGCAATAACGGCGGTAATTCAGACACAACTGCGGCAAGAACTGCTTCTGGTTCAGCAGGCGCGGCAAATAAAGGCTCTGGTGCTGGAGCAGGTGACTACATTGCTGGCGGCTCTGGCATTGTCGTCATTCGTTATCCAAACACATACGCCGATGCCGCAAGTGTGACCACTGGCACTAAATCATCTATTACGGGCTGGACTGTTTACACGTTCCTTGCCTCTGGAACAATCACCTTCTAAGGAACAGACATGAGTAATAGATTAGGTGGTTTTATTGCAGGGCAGAACATTAACATCGCCATTGGCACGTTCACGGCTGTAACTTCACCAACATTCACTTTTGCTTCTACGCAGGCAACACCTGCTGTGGGTCAGGCTGTGCAGTTCACAACTACTGGCACTTTACCAACTGGTTTGTCATTGAACACAAATTACTACGTCATCAGCACAAGTACAAACACTTGCCAATTCTCCACAACGCTTGGCGGCTCTGCTGTCACGTTCACAAACAGTTCAGGCTCTGGCACTCACACTGCCGTAACCCAACGTGCATTCAATCCTTATGCTGGTGCTCCTAATACTGTTGAGTATTTGGTAGTAGCTGGTGGCGGCGGCGGAGGTGGCAATGCCGCAGGAGGTGGAGGTGGGGGTGGTCTTTTGACTGCGGTTGGTTTTGCTGTTGCTAGTGGTACTGCTTTAACTGTCACTGTTGGTGCGGGTGGGGCTAGTGGTAGTAGTGTGGTTGGGTCATCTGGAGCTAACTCTGTATTTAGTAGCATCACATCCACTGGTGGTGGCGGCGGTGGAAGCTTTAATGGCGTTTCTGGTACTGCTGGCGGGTCTGGTGGTGGCGGCGCTTCTGATGGCGGTAACGCTGGTGCGGGAACATCAGGGCAAGGTTTTGCTGGTGGTCAAGGCGGGTCGCTGGGAACTGTCAATGTTGGCGGCGGCGGCGGAGGCGCAGGTTCTGTTGGAACTGTCGGAAAAGGCAGTGGTGGCCCACCGGGAAATGGCG
>Ga0209297_1000072_pt1 | contig 72836 bp, 114 predicted proteins | sample S_130805_MF_Meta_FD_187322 | JGI IMG/M metagenome (GOLD analysis project Ga0209297, IMG submission 187322) | Freshwater microbial communities from Lake Simoncouche, Canada to study carbon cycling - S_130805_MF_MetaG (SPAdes) (version 2) | ecosystem: Environmental > Aquatic > Freshwater > Lake ...
AAAGGAAAGAGCTAGTTGGAATAATGGAAGGTATTCTTTAGAATCATTTTTTATATTGTAGAAAAATCTATACATTAGCTTGATAAAATAAAAGATATGGGAGCTACACTAGTTAAAGATATGGAAAAAACAAGATGTCCTGATTGCAGTGCAGCTCCAGGAAGATATCACATGAAAGGCTGTGACATTGAAAGATGTACAGAATGTGAATCCCAAAGATTATCTTGTGGTTGTACAGACCACGGAGATTATCAAAGAGAGAAATGGTCAGGAATAGCTTACGAGAAAGCTAGGTTAATAGCAGAGAAAAATAACCTATTTTGTAAATGGAATAACGGTTGGGTTAAATGTTCAAGAAATGATGAAGGAGCATCCCACGATCTTAATGAAGCTACATTTCTTTTAATGTCTGGCAAAGTTTAGTTTTGTTTGTTTAGTTTGGTTTGGTTTAAGAGAGGGACACAATTGTCCCTCTCTTTTTTTGTGCATTCTTTTTTTGGTAGCAATGCTGCACACTTCGGAGGTTCCCCACATCTGGATACATCAGAAAACACATTTAACACCCCGGGGACACCCAGGAGGGGACTTGCGTATACGTGCGTACGTACGAGGGTTTTTATAGGTAATCATTTTTTATATTGTAGAAAATTCCATATATTTGTAATAATAAATTAAAACATAAACAAATGAGTGAAACAAGATCCCCTATCGGTTTAGGAGTTTACAAAGGAGACTGGGCAGGAGCACAATGGACTATTTCAGGATACCCTAAAAAGGACATGACTGTCAGAGGTTTCGAATCAGCATATGACTTTGAAGAGCTCGTTAAGAAAAAGGTTGACTGTAAAGACATTGAGTTTGACTCAGAGTCTTGTGAGTTCTTTGCCTATGCTGAAACAAAAGAAAAAGCAATTAGGTTCTTAAATGAGATTGAACAACACTTTAAGAAAGTTCGAGATTTGCTTGAGTAAATCCATCTATATAAAAGAAAGAGACTTCGGTCTCTTTTTTTGTGGGCTAAGAATTCTGGATGATGCTGGAGAGATCCTGGTGAGGAACCCCCGCAGCACATCCAGCAGCTGGTTTTATTCTTTTATAATTTTCCAAGAATCATTTTTTATATTAAAGGGATTTTTCTATATTTGCTAAGTTAATCAATCAAACAAATAAAAAATATGAAACTAAAAAGATTTAGCCTAGACATTGCATTTGACGGACCTTGCAATTCAAAATTCCTAACCTATCTCCAGGAAATATGCGAGGTATTTAATCTTCAAATTGTTGGTCTGATTCCAGTTGGTCCAGGAGGAGCTTGGCCAGAGGTAACATTCCGAGGGACAGAAGAGGATCTCACTAAATTTTCAATTGCATTTCATGATGATCCGGAATTGGGTCAGGAAATGATTGATGATTATTGTGGAGAAGATGACGAGGCTGGATTTTCAGTTTTTGTTGATGAGAGATTCACAACCAAAGGCAATCGTCAATTCATTAATGAGGATGGAACACTAACATTCAAGGAATGGGAATAATAAATCCCTAACAAAGGAAAGGAGCTTCGGCTCCTTTTTTTGTGGGCTAAGAATTCCGGATGATGCTGGAGAGATCTTGGTGAGGAACCCCCGGCAGCTGGAAAATCCAGAAATGTTTGGGAATCATTTTTTACTTTATGTAGAAATTTCTATATTTGTATTAACCAATTAAACAACACAAATGATAAGAGCTAAAGAAGAAAAGAAAGGTCCAATAGTTATTGATTTAACCGGACCTGATGGTAACGCATTTGTCCTTATGGGATACGCTAAGAGATTTGCAAAACAATTAGACTTAGATGCTGATGTGATTATCAAGGAGATGAAGTCAGGAGATTACGAAAACCTACTTCAAGTTTTTGATAACTACTTCGGATCATTCGTAATACTTGAAAGATGATACCAACTACAAAACAAGAATGGTGGGACTTAGTCAGAAAGGACTTAGCCAAATGGAACGAAGAAGTTCATTCAGAAGACAGAATGGGTATACAAGATTGGATTGGTGAAGTTGGGCCAAAGATTCACGGATGGATTGCTTTCAGAGATAGGTATGGAGATTGGGACGTGTCCTTAAGTGGATTTCCTGAAGATGATGAAGAAGAAGAATATTACTAGAATCATTTTTTTCTTTGTAGAAAATTCTATATATTAGCTAAGTAAACCAATTAAATAAAAAAAAAAATGAAAGGACAATTTGCTTTAAGAGTATTTCAAGTTTGGAGTGCAGCTTTAGGATTAGGAGTAGTTTACGGAATTACTTTTGCAATCTACAGTTTAATAACAGGTAACTATTGTGGCACTGCAAGTTTCGAATTTTAGTTTTGTTTGTTTTGTTTTGGTTAAAGAGGAACTTCGGTTCCTCTTTTTTTGTGGGTAAGTTTTTGACCAGCTGCTGGCTAGTGCAACTGGGGAACCCCAGAAAGACTAGCATGTTTTTGGTTTTTTCTAAAATTATTTTTTTCTGCATAGATTTTATTCTATATTTGAGTTAACTAATTAAAACTATATAAAAATGACACATCTAACAAAAAGACAAATCAATTGGCTCAATAAGTGTACTAAGAGATGGATGCTAATAGAGAAGACTGGGCTTGTTGATGTGTATGGACATTTCGATTGTTCCTTCCAGAGACTTTCCGATTTTAAAGGAGTTAAGTTCGGATGGATTCAAGATGGATTTTATTGTCAAAGCAATCGTCTCACCTCACTTGAGGGAGCACCAAAACATGTTGGAGGAGTTTTCGATTGTCGCTTCAATCTAGTCTCAGAGAAAACATTAATGAAGATATTTAAAAAAATGAATGGTGGTGATTCTTTTATGGTAGCAGCAGCGAGTTTAAGAAACGAAATGAGCGAGGAAGACTGGAAATTAATTTCTTCCAATATTCCTGAGTCTCACGAAGAAGCATAATTCACTAATATTAAAATTAAAAAGACTCTTAGGAGTCTTTTTTTGTGCACCAATGTTTACAGTAACCAGTCTACTGTAAACCTTTCTGCGGAACCACAGGGAAAGAATCTGGAATCATTTTTTTCTCCAGATTATAATGATTACATTGTAAGAAAAATAATAATGGCCGATTGCTATAATTGTAAGTTCAGAGGAGAAATTCCAGGGAGTGCACATTCATGCTGTGAAATCACAAAACACATTCCTGCATTAAGTAAGGTTAATTCTGAGTTCATGGATATAGCTCTTATGATAGGAAAAGCTAAAATAAAATCCAGTGATGGAACTAGTGCAGTTAAAATAAATCCTGAGGGTGTTAAAAACGGATGGGCTAGTTGGCCTTTAGACTTTGACCCAATCTGGATAACATCCTGTGAATTATTTAAACCCAAACCTAAAGGTAAATAAGATGGGGCTTCCCTGGGGAGGGGTTGCGTATACGTGCGTACGTACGAGAGGATTTTCTGGGAAATCATTTTTTTATCTAAGGTAGAATACTTATATTTAAGATAACCAATTAAAACTCTTAACATGTATTCATTAGACTGTAATTATTACACAAGACAATTCTCAACTCTTGATGAACTCCTAACTGATATTGCACTCTCAGGTATGGACCCAAATTATGAGATAACATTTAATGGACAACCCACAGGTGAACTAGCTATCTCACTTCTTCAATTCTAACCCGTGGCTATAATACTTTTCATCATCCTAACTCTCTTTATGATAATATCAATAGGAGTAGCTTATGCAATCAAAGAAAGATCTATTACTATTTCAGCATTAACTATTACATTAGTCTGGTCTTTAGTTTTATATTTAATCTTTTATTAGTAGTCCGATTTAGTCCGCAAGTCCCAAGAGAAATCTTGGGACTTTTTTTGTGACCAAATTTTGACCAAACTGTATCCAGAATTCTGGAGGAACCCCCGCAGCACATGCTAGTTGTATTTGGATGTGACCAAATTTTAACCAAGCTCTATCCAGAATTCTGGAGGAACCCCAGCGGGATTCTCCAGCAAATCCCCCAGAAATCCCCCTAGAAAAAAAATCGAATTATTTCCAACAAATTCCAAGAATCGTTTTTTATATTAAATAGAATTTTCTATATTTGTCTTAACCAATTAAACAAACAAAAAACAAAAATTATGAAAAACTTAACCGCAGATCAAAAAGCAAAAAAGGCAGCTTACGACAAAGCTTACAGAGCTAAGAAAAAAGTTCAAACTCAAATGTCAGTTTCTCAAATTCCGAACGAGGACAAATTCGAGAAAAGCTTTGACTATCCAGTTCGCCTTTACAAGAATTTGAAAATGGAGAAATCGAATTCTTATTGTGCAGCAGCCGGAGCAATGCTAAGTTTTGTTAAAATCAAAAACGAAAATAACCAAATCGTTTTCAGAGTTAAAAGAACAGGTCGCAGAACCTTTTACACAACCTCAGATGAACTTATTCAAAAATAAGTTCGCCCACAAAAACAAAAGAGGAGACTTCGGTCTCTTTTTTTGTGCGATAAGGTTTTTTTCAGGCCGCCTGAATTCGTACTGAGGAACCCCCGCTGGATTAAGCATCTCTATCAATTTCTGATTCATCTATCAAAAATTGATATACATCTACTACACTTCTACTTCTTTTCTACAACTCTTCTACTTATCATCTACTTTCAAAAATAATTGTTATATTCTGGTAAGAGCTACGATTCTTCAGCTGAGGTACCCCAGTAGAATAATCCAGAAATCATTTTTTATTGGCAGAGATAATTCTTATATTTAGGCCTTTTGTTTTTTGAAATCACGAAAAAATAAAACCACAAATAAGCAATCATTTGGAGGTACCCCAGGATCACTACCAGATTTTGTAAATCTTTTTCCAAGAATCATTTTTTATCTTGTGGAAAATTCCATACATTAGCAAAGTTAACCAATTAAACAAATACACAATTATGAGAGAACCAAAGAAATACTTAAACGGAAATTCAGAACAACCCACAGACTTTAGTGTTGCTAAAAATCTTCTTATTAAAGCAGGATTATACAGGACACTAGGAAACTTTGGTCCTTACTTCCCTAACAAAGAAAGCAGAACCCATAAGAAGCTAGAAACATTTGTTCTAGAAGGAATGGAGTTCACTATAATAGAATCAGAAGTGATGAGCTTCTCATTCAATACATTATCAGTGAGTCCACCACAAAAACAAAAAGAAGCTTGGTTCCAACCTGTTAAATAAAACAAAGATGTACATTGAAATTGAAAAGTTAATAGCTAAAGCACATAATGCAATTACCAGAACCAAAGGCAAAGAGTATGCTCCCACAGCTACTGAGATTCAAGAATGGTTGGATAAAAATGTATTAGAAAAATAACAAGGGAACAAGAAATCAAGAAAGACTCTTCGGAGTCTTTTTTTGTGGGCTAAAGTTTTTTGGTAGCAGCCACGAATCCATACTGGGGTGCCTTCGAAACAAATGGTAATAAATTGATATGATAATTAACATGTATTATATTCTTGTATTTCTCTTTCAATTTATATACAACATCTTAAAAGTTGAAGAGATAAAATTTGCATATGAAAACAAAACACTAAAACTTGTTATCAATGCAATTCTCTTAAACACCCTCACAATACTCTCAACTTATTATTCATTACATCTATTGTTAGAAGGAGATATGTTTATCATAATATCATTTATTACAGGAGGAGCAGTAGGTAAATGGTTTGCCACAACTAACATATTTAATTATAGAACATTCATATTAGATAGAATTAAAAAAATAGAAGAGAGTAAAAAGGAATCATCAGAGGATGATATAAACTGAGGAACCCCCCGCAGCATTATTATACTAAATAAATCTTTTCCCAGAAATCATTTTTTTATTCAGAAGAGATCCCTTACATTTATACTAACCAATTAAACAAACAAGAAAATGAAAACAAAAAAATTAGTTTATCCAGCAGCTCTCCTTTCAATGTTCACTGTGACAATAGGAGCAATACTAATGGTTGGAGGAAATCATATAGGAGAATACATGGTTGTCTTTGGAGCAATCCTAGGAGCATTAATCACACACAAATTAGATTGAGTTTGATTGGTTAACACAGAATAGCTCAAATCTAAAAGACCAGCTTCCCCGCTGGTCTTTTTTTGTGGGAAAAAATCTAGCAGCTAGCTGGAACTTAGCGGGTACCCCCGATATATAAGTGACAACAACACTTACTATGAAAGAGTATCTACTATCACTCAAAACAGGAGAAGCTATTAACATAGCTAAATCTCCATCATTAGAAGAAGCAATCCTTTACTTCTCTGAAGTTAAAAAACTCTCCATAGAAGCACTCCTAGACATCTATACAGTGTCTTTAAAAGAACAGACCACATTCAATCTGTATGATTACTGTGTGGCTCATAGAATAAATCCTTACATCCAAACTAAATAATGGGATACTGGCTCTGGGCTGATTAATCATCAGTATAATCTCTTTTCATCTCTTTTCCAGCTATGGAGATATTTCCTGGGGTACCCCAGACTAACTAGCGTGGTGCTAAAATGCTTGAATAGGGATATATACATAAAGAATTAACATGAAACATATATCTAAATATGATGATCTTCTAAATGAAGATAAAGGTAGAGACACTTTAGGTGAATTGAATGAAATGGCAATGGGTCAACTTGAAAGGATAGCTGATTATGCAAACATGATTAAAGAGAGAATGGAGAAGGGAGAACAATTAGAGTCCTGGATGTATTCTCAACTAACCACCTCTTTAGACAATTTAAACTCTGTTCATGATGCAATGGATGGCAATGATGGTAGAGTGGAATAAAGCCCATTAAATAGAGATATATAAAATAAAAAAAAGACATGAAGCATATCAAAGTATTTGAACAATTCACAGAGTATAAAGAAAAACCTAAAGGTTTCTTCAGTAAGATGATACAAGGAGCTAAACACTCATTAGGGTTTGAAAATGAACAAGACAGAAAAGATATAGATTCACTACACAGAACTCTAGATGCTTCTAATCAATATGACCTTATAACAGGAGTAAGAGAAATTAAACCCGGTGTTATAGTGTGTTACATCTCCAATGGTAATGTCACTGTGGATATAAACACTCCTGAGATTATGTATAAAGGTAGAGTTCTTGACCTTAATAACATAGAAGAAGAAGCCCAATATCTTTACAGCAGATTAAGTAGAGTACAATAACTATCACATACCATAAGGAAAGAGATCTAAGGATCTCTTTTTTTGTGACTACAAGCATAGACATGCTTTCTGGAGGCACCCTAGGAAAGCAACCATCTCACCAACATGGTCTTAAAAAATAGTTGCTAAATCATTTTTTATATAGTAGAAAAATCCATATATTAGCTAAGTAAACAATAAGAACAATGAAGAAGATAAAACTAGCTAAACTAATTATACAATTTAACCTCATATTCTTTGTTGTGTATAATGCTTACTTTGGGTTCAGCTCCCAACCACTTACAGAGATAGAAGAAAATTGTGATATCATATTTTCAGCGATAACAAAAATAGGGATCCTTATATACATCCTTCCTTTGTTCACCCTTTATGAATCAGCAGTTGAATCAAAAGACAATATATCAGGAGACAATGTAGTAGATGAAAGTCCGTAGCATAAGTGGCACATAAATACTGAAATGTCATTAAGTAGTATTCAGTAATGCAACTATACTGTCTTCCTGTCTTTTTAAACCCCTCTAAAAACACACATTATATATGAAGTAACTCAACATATACATAGCACATCTAAAGGCTCTTAAACAAGCCTAAAACATCCACGCAGGGTCACTAAAATATACCCTCCCCGAAGGCCTCCTATACAGAGGCCTTTTTTAGTATCCCTAGTAAACCAAATTGGCTGATACCATGTCCCGCGGGGGTACCCCCAGATAGCTGGCTAAATCTAGCTTAACCCACCGGTAGTATAGCAGCATAAGCAGACACACATGATATGAGGCACCCCCTCAGAAAACACCTATAAAACACCATAAGATTAACCCCTTAAAATAGGGGGTAAAACCAGGAAAAAGGCCCCTTAAAACAAGGGGTAAAAAAGGGGTCTAAAACACCCTAGAAAGGGGGGTAAAAGGCCCTTTAAATAGGGGGGTAAAAAAGGGGGGATAGGACCCTAAAAACGGCCCTTATATACGTATACTATATAGGGGGGGATAAAAATGTAATTGACCCCTTAGTCGGTCCGTTTTCAAATTTCTGCGTGCGGGGTAGAATGCCCTTTTTGGGTGTTCGCCTCGAAATCTCAGTATATCTTAGAGATATCTTGGTTACCCCCCTAAAGGGTAAAACCCGTAGGTGTTCCCATTTTAAAAATTTGCGTGCGTACCAGAAAGGGTGTTTCCTAGGGTTCGCCTCGCCCTCTCTATGATGATCTAACACTATGCGCGCGAAGCAAGGGGGGTAAACCCGTAAAAACCTCAGGTGTTCAGTTTTGAAAATTTTACGTGCGGGGCAAAACAGGGGTTTCCTAGGGTTCGCCTCGATTACTCTTTGATATATAGAGTATGTCTAAGATTAATCACGTATTCGGTAACATACAGGTGTTTCATAAGGATCTTCCTAGTGGTAAGGATTATAATAGATATAAATCTTTATGCTTGGCTTTAAGAGGAGACGGATGGAGAATACCTACTATACAGGAGCTTACTTATCTTTATGGTTTACATGAATTGAATATTTTAGGATTTAATAGTTCCGAATATTATTTTAGTTCAACTAATACTATTAATTCTATTGGCCAAGTAAAAGATTACACTGTAAAATGTATCTATTTTGGAGATGGCTCTTTAATGAGCGTTACGACTCTAATGTATAAGAAAAATTTTAGTGTTAGACCTGTTAGATCTATTAATATATAGGATATGGATATTTTTATTAATGTATATGAGAGATCAACAAGGTTCCGAGGGGAATACTTTGTATATAGGTTATATTCTGGGAAATCCGAGGAGGATATGAAGATCAGTATTATCAATGACATAATTAATGGTATGGATCCGGGTGACTATGATGACAACGATAAATATGGTTATGTTGAGGAAATGATTAGGGAATTACCTAGAGATTTAAGTTTTAATGAGATTGCAAACGGTATAGCAGAGATTATTAAAGAGGAGCTTATTGATAATGATAGCTTGCATGATTACAGTCTAATAATAGGTGATCCCACTACTGATGTCTCAGATGCCTTGGATTTTTATGGGGAGTATAAGATGGCTAAAGAGAATGAGGAGTATAATGCTATTGAATTTTCTTTCCTAGGTAACAATCCTTTTAATATCCAATCTCTTTTCCCTTATCTCTATACGATTATCAAAGATTATGGTGTTATTGTAGATGAGAATGATTTTCATAGGCTATCTAAGAATTTGATTTAATATATAGGGATATGAGATTCGCAGATAGTAAAGATATTAAAAGAGCACAGGATCTGGGTAAGCATGCTACAGCTGTGTATTTGTCTACTAAGGAGATTGCTAAGGGTAAAGCTAATGCAATGGCTAATGCTATCACTGATAGAAGAAAGATTCTTGGAAGATTAGAAGCTGTTGCTAGTGTGTGGGATGATTACCCTGTGATTATTCCTTTCATACAGAGATGTGTTGCTCTTTGGCCTGGCTCACAATATTCAAAAGCTTATTATGAGGCTATTAGTCAGAGAGCTTATTTCAAGAGTTTAATCGCTATGGGATTTTCTAAGGATTACCTTCTTGACAAGTATTTAATACGTGAAGGATCGGGTGTTTTTATTAGTGGTCAGCCTTATGAGTTTGATGAGGTTGGAGTTCTTATCTTTAACACTATGTTGAAGAATTTATATTATTTGATCTAGGTATGTATAAGACAAAGCTATACAATCTTGGTGTCATTGAGGTCATGGATTTATCTAATTTAGGAACCATGAGTTACAATAGGGCCAAGAAGATTAGAAATGAAGAGTATGGTGGACGTCCATGGAGATTACCTACTATGAAGGAGATGGATTATATTAGGAGTTTGCGTGTGAATCTTGGATTGGGAATATTTGATCAAAGATATTATTGGACTTCTGTTGGTCTCAGTATTGCTTCCTCTGTTGGGTATCATATGAAGACCGGTACCGGTCGTATGATAAAGGATTCCGTGAAGGCTTGTGGCACCATATTGATCCGAGATTTATAATTGGAGTGTGCCCTCCGGGCCTTAGATTTTTCTACAGATCTTAGAGATGGCCCTGGGGGCCTTGATCTTAGATAGCTTTGCATAATCTTTGATTTATTTGTGATATATAGGAGTATGAAATACATTAAGCTTTTTGAATCAATGATGTGGGATCGGCTTTACCACGGAAATAGGAAAGGAGATTTCCCTCCTAAAAGGAAAAGATTTGGGGCTATATTTTTAACATCCAATCTGAATTTTGCAAAGAACTTTGCTGGGTACGATGAAAGGGATATATTTCCTAATGGTGCAGTGTTTGAGGTTGAGCTTAAGCCTGGTATTAGAATAATAGATATGATGGATACAAAATCTTGGGAAGAGATTGGTATAGAGAAGATATTATTCGATATGATAGATGATAGGTACGTCGATCCGGTTAATGGTTCTAAATTTCTTCCTGTTAGTGGATCTGGTTTATTAGGCTATGATCCTAAGACTGGAAATGAATTTCAGATTCAGAAACCAGAGGATAGTCTTTATCACTACTTATGGAGGGTTAAGCACGGAGCTTGGAGAATAATCGAATGTGCTCCTATATCTGATAAAATAGAAGATTTAGGATACGATGGATATTATGTTGTTGAGAGCTCTTCTAAAAATGTAGCAATCTTTAGTGAAGATTCCATTATGAACTTCAAGAAATTAGAAATATGAAGCAGGAATAACTGATTATATGCTAGGAAATGAAAAAGGGCTAGTTCAGAAGTACCCTGGTATAACTATAAACATGGCCCAATTCTGGACTTATATAAAAGGATCTATAGCACATTTTAATCGTGTTGAAGCCAGCGGAGGTCAATTACCTTGTACACAATTCATACTATATAAGGGTAATTATTACACAATAGGGGGAAGAAGAAGAATGTTCTGGCACTTCTATAATGGAGTGGATCCTACAGTATGGGTAATGCAGCTTTAAAATCCTAGAAGTCTTTCGGGATCTAGATCCTTACAGTGTTCTGGTTTATTACTTCCGATGTATTTATTTAATACACAGTCATCGTATTTCTCGTCACTATCTATTAGTCTCATTCTTGACGAAGAAATTGAAGATCTTGTTACAAACCATCCTCCAAATTCAGTGTGATTAGGATCGTAGAATAATTCTAAGTTTAAACCATCTTGATCTATCTCCCAAACATCAAAACCAAATAATGCTTTCTCTAGCATACTTGGTTCGTGGTCTAGAACATAAACGAAATTCTCAAGTCCTTCTGTTTTGCTGTCTTTCTGCCAGTTTGATGTTTTAGTACCAATTGCGGGTTTCAGCCCATTTCTTAAAATACTTTCTCTGCTAGTATAATTGGATAGGTGATAAAGTTTACCCGAGTGTTCAGCTTTCTCAAGCTCTAATCCTTCATTAATGAATTGCGAGTATCTAAGTAGGTTTTTCATCCTATTATATATCTTTCTTGATATATAGCATATGATACTAGATTACGCCAAATTTATACTCGAAAAAAAAGGACCTTGCTGGTCTGGTTACAAGCAGTTTGGAACCAAAGATAAAGATGGTAAAACCGTACCTAACTGTGTAAAAGAAAATTCCGAAGTAAGCGAGAAAAAAGAAACTCATCAGGAATTTGCAGAAAATAGATTAGCGGGTGCAGCTAAAATATCTAAGGCAGCAAAAGAGAAAGGTGGCGATGCTTTATTGACATATCACCATTTCCACGTTAAGCTTCCATACTATCAAAAGAGTGCAGATGGGGAATTGGATATGGATAATCTTAAAGGAGAGTATGATGATCTATTAACTGATCTTTATGAAGCAACTAGAAACTCTATGAATATCACTCAAGTGGAATTCCAGGAGCTTGTTGGTAAAATAGAAGTTCTAGGTGAGCTTTTAATTGAAAACAAGTGATATATAACATAACAAAATTAAATATGAAAAATATAAAGCCTTTTGACAATTTCTTTTCTTCATCTATTTTTGAAGGAAGAAGACCAAGTACACCTCAAGTATCTCACGGAGATCTTCTTGCAGAATCTGATGCTGAGCAATTTGAATTAATGGAAGCTATGTTTGCTGAAGCTCTTTTTGAAGAGGATGCTCCAGCTGCTGCTCCAGCTGCTGCTCCAGCCCCAGGTAAAGCAGAGGGCGCTGCTCCTGCTAAGACTGATCCTGCTAAGACTGGTACTTCTAAGAAAGGACCTTCTAAAAAAGAAGCTAGCAAGAATATAGATCAGAGAATCAAAGAGACTGATTCTAAAGCTAAGCAAGCTGCTTCATCTATGGGTATTCAACCATCTGCTGAGTTCAATAAATTAATTGAGCTTCATAAGAAAGGAATGGAAAAATTAAGAGCTATTAGCAGTGGACCTCAACTAGAGAAAGAAGCTAGAATGAAAAAGATTGCTGAGATTTCGGAGTTTAAGGAGATAGGTAAATCAATCAATGTGGTATTAGGAAACATGGCAAAAAGAGCTGCTCAATATCCTTTGTACTACCAAACACCTGCTTTCAAGGATACACTTAAAAAACTTGTTGCTATTTCTATGGCAGTTCAATCTGCTCCTGGGCAATCTCCTAATCCTCAAGTACCTACCAAAAAAGGTGGTGGTGGATTTATGGGCTTTATCTCTCATATGTTCAGTGATGGTGCAGATGCTGCTAAAAAGCTAGCAGGAGTTAAGAAATAACACTTATTGAATAAAACTAAGAGGCTTCGGCCTCTTTTTTTGTGAACCAGGGTTTAGATATATACAACATGAGACATATTAAATCAAGAGATCAATTCGTAAACGAGCAACTATTCCAAGATGCTAATAGATATGCTAAGCTTATAATCGGAGGTGACTCTAAGAGTAAAGGTGGAGAAGGCGAAACGGAAACTCCTACGGGTCCTGTTGTTAATTCAAGAGATGATGAGAGCAGTTGTCCTAATAACAACTGTTGGGCTCACTTTGGTAAAGAGGCTTTCTGGAATGGATCTAGCAAGATCAATGGTAAGACTGTACCTAAGATAACTATAAATAAAACTGCTAATTCATTTAATATAACATACGAAGGAGCTCCTTCCGGATTTCTTCTTAAACACGGAAAGGGCGGTAAGGATGATACTATTCACCAATTATTAAATGTACTCACGTCTGAGATCAATCCTTATCTTAAAGAGAATAGTTCAAAGCCTGATATTAAGGCTATTAAAATGGATATGTCTGGCAAGAAGCTTTCTATATCAGTTCCTTTACTTAAGTTAAATGACGATAACACACATTATACTTTGGATAGAAGAGGTGGATTAGGACATGCTGGAGACTATAGCGATCTTGAAAAATATAGAAGTAAAAAAGGATATGAAGAGGTTGTACATAAGTCGGGTAACCTTACAGAGAAATTCGTAACATTTATTGATGCGTAATAATGGAAGAGCATAGCATCAATCTTGGGGTAATCGAAATTAAGTTCTTAGAAGGATTTACTAGACAAGATGAGCTTCGAAGTATACAAGGATTTGGGTGGAGATTACCAACAGAATCTGAGATTGAATACATTTCTAACCTTTATATTGATTATGGAGTCGTAGGAAAAGATGGATGGTATTGGACAGATACAAGAGCTCTTTATGAGCTAAATACACAAACAAATTTTAGACCTCACTCTGATAGCGAATTTGGTGGTGTTATATTAGTGAGGGAGGATTAAAAGTTGTAAATAATTAAAATAGAATGATCAGATTATCAGAGCAACTAACTATAGTTATTCCGTGTAAAAATGAAAAGAATACCATTCTAAAAACATTGGATCTTTTAAACTATCAAGCAGATATTCACAATGTTAAAGTTATTGTTTGTGACGCATCTAATGATGGTGTAACCAAACCTGATTTAATCCACCGATTGGAATATAATGCAGATGCTTTTCATTTATATTTAATGGAAGGCGGGCTTCCTGCTAAAGCTAGAAATAATGGTTTTAAACTTGTAACAACTCCTTATGTATTATTTATGGATGCTGATGTATTTCTTTTGGATCCTAAGGTGCTAATAAGATCGGTTATAAAGATGTACAAATATGATCTGGATCTAGTTACTACAAAATTTAGATCAGACAACGGCGAATACAATTACGTATATAAGACCTTTGATATAATACAAATATTATCTAAGTGGACCACCCCTTTTTGTTTAGGTGGATATATGTTGGTCAGTGGTGATGTATTTAAATCAATAGGTGGATTTGATGAGGATATAAAAGTAGCAGAGGATTATATTTTTTCCAAGCAGATTAAGCCAAAGAAATTTGGAAGAATAAACAATATAGTTTATACACCTCCTAGAAGATTTGAGTCTAAGGGATTATGGTACATGCTAAAGTTGATGGTGGGATCATTCTTTAATAGCAACAACAAAAAGTTTTTTGAAAACGACAAAGATTACTGGAAATGAAAAAATGGAGAACAATAATAATGAGTGATTTGCATTTAGGTGCAAGACAATCACAGACCGATAAGGTATTAAAATTCTTGGAAGAAAATGAATCCGAGACACTAATACTTAATGGGGATATCATAGATGGCTGGGCTTTAAAAAGCGGAGGTAAATGGAAATCCGAATGTACTAAGATATTCAGGAAGTTTATGAAGAGATCAGAGAAAGGAACTAAGGTGGTTTATATCAGAGGAAATCATGATGATTTTTTAAAACCATTTGTTCCTTTTACCCTAAGTAATATTGAGATAGTTAGAAAGTACACTCATATAGGAGCTGATGGTAGAAAATACTATTGTTTTCATGGAGATGTTTTGGATTTTGTTGTAATGAAAGTCAAATGGCTGGCAGTTCTCGGCGGATGGTCTTATGATTTTGTAATTAAATTGAACACCATATACAACAAGATAAGAAAAACTTTTAATCTTCCATATCATTCATTAGCAAATGATATTAAGCAGAGCGTTAAAGGAGCAATTAATTTCGTTTCAGATTTCGAAGAAAATGCTAAAGGATTGACTAAGGAGAAAGAATGTGACGTTGCAGTTTGTGGTCACATACACCAGCCCAAATTAGAAATAGATTACATGAATAGTGGAGATTTCTGTGAGAACTCTACGTGTCTAGTAGAGGACTTTAATGGTAACTGGTATATAATTAAGAATTAATAACATAAATATAGATATGTCATCAACATCAACACCATTTGCATATAACCCTACAGGAGGAAATATCCCAGGAACTGAGCAGGTTGGAGATTTAGCAATAGGCTGGCCTATTTCTGGTTTCGATTCTACCGGATTAGAATGGTGGAATGGCCCTAATGAGGATACTGGTTACGTTATAGCAAAATCTAAATCCGGAGACGATCAACAAACACCTTTGTTTAATACTGAACCTTTAACATTAAGTTCAACATATAAAGGTAATGATATACAATTACACAATAGTGATCAAGAAGCAAACCAACTTTTTGGATATCAACAATCTGTATTAGGAAATACACGAATAGGTGTACATGCTAAAATAATGTTTAGCGTTCAGGTTAGTTTGGCGCAGCCCGGAACATTATCTGATAGTCACTTTATTGGTATTGGTTATACGAGTATGAATTATCAAGGAAATCCTTATGGTGGTTATCCTGGTAATGACGCTAATAGTATGGGATATTGCTCAAGCGGAGATGTATATTACAATGGAAGCGTTTCGCAAGCTGGGGTTGGACCTTGGTCAGACGGGGATATTATTGACATTTGTATTAACAACAACGTCAATGGAATGTGGGTTAGAGTAAATGGTGGACTTTGGATGAATAACCCCGGAGCTGACCCCGCGACAGATTCTTTAAGCATTGAAATCATAAACGGTCCTTTTTATCCAGTACTATGTCCTGGGTATGAAGGAACAATGACTATACAAAACACACCAACATTCAGTGTTCCTGATGGATATACATTATTAGGAACTAATGTAACTGCATCTGTAGGATTTTCAAGAACTGATGGATTTGACGATACTAAATTTATACAGGATGCAAATACAATTTTATCTAGCAATTATACAAATGCAATAGAAGCTTCTACAGCATTAACAAATAATGGATATTGGAATTCTTATCCTGTGCCTGTATTATCTTTAGACGCTGGAAATCCATCGAGTTATCCAGGATCAGGAACAGTTTGGACTGATTTAATTGGAGGTAAGACATTTAACTTAATTAATGGACCAGGATATGAATCAGCAAATGGAGGTAGAATTAAATTTAATTCTGGACTTGGACAGTACGCGGAATGTTCAACAAGTTTAACTGATTTAAACACTTGGACAGTTGGTGTGTGGCATAATTATGATTCAAATACTGGGGGTAATCCTTGTATTTTAACTGAGATTTATCCGGGTAGTACAGGTCAAATAAATTATTCTTTAGGTGATAATAATGGAGGTTTTAGTGCAGGATTCTTTAATGGAGGATGGCAAGTTACTGATGGATATTCATTAACCCCAAATAATTGGTATTTCATTGTCGGTACTTATGATGGTACAACTGTTAAATTATATGTTAATAACACATTAGTAGATAGTACATCTTACACAGGAACACCAATCTCTTCTCAAGGCGGTATTCGATTAATGAGAAGATGGGATTTGCCTGACTATTGGGGAGGATACATTTCAATCGTTGGAATTTATGATAAAGCTTTAAATACAAGTCAAATAGAATCTATTTGGAACCTAAACAAAGCTAGATTCGGACTATAAATAATACAAATTCATGAAAGAGAAAAAAGAAATCCCCACACTTATTTATGTATTAGTATGGTTTTTGTTTATAGGATTGGTTGCTTACTTTTTTGGTTAACCAATTTTAGATATTTCTAATATCATTTTTTGATATTCAGGAGATAACCGGGATGCTCCGTCTATTAAAAATCCAAGGTATTCATCAGTAGGGAAAAGACCCTCGACTATATGCTGATCCTGAGCTATATATGTTATACATTCAATCAGTTCTCCTTTAGAAAGCACATTAACTTTTTCCCTTCTATAATGCTTGGGTGCTCCCTCGAATTTATCTAGTAGATTTAATTCATCCTCTGTTATTCCAAAAACTATACCCTCTACTGATGACTCCTTTTTTTCCATGATGTTTGCAAAAGCCCAATCACCTGCTGATGCTTTCTTGTTGAATTTTAATTCCCATCCTTTTAGTATTCCAGTATTTCCTGAGTATGGGGTTATACCTCTTTTAATTATCCGTGAGACGCTCATATTAGAGCCGTAGGTGAAGTAATTTATCATTACTGCGGATTATTAGTAGGAAATTGTATAGTACTCGGCTTAGGCACATATTCACCTTGGGGTAGTTCCAAGATGTACGCCCATTCTCCATTCTTTATCGTATTCACATCGTCATCAGATAGAAACAAAAACCAATCATCGTTAATATCCTGTACACAGTTAAAAAATTGGAAGCTAGTGTAATTAGAATTGTGTATCGTTTCTTTTTGGCGCGTTGTTAGTTTGTAACTTTTCATTTTATTATATTTTATATTAAAAGACCGAAATTATATAAAGCTGTATTAAGGTCTTTTGCTTGTTGGTCAGTTAGATCTAATCCAAGAAACCCCCATCTCTGTCTACTTTTAACGTAATTCCCTGAAGCAGCTCCGTTAAGATTATATCTTCCAAAAAAGAATGAACTGTTAGGTAAGGATGAACCTATATCTGTCGTTATAGTACCATATGAAGTTAATGTTCCTGTATTTGGTCCATCTACATAAGCTTGAGCAAATGTAGATGATGTTCTTCTAAAAATATAAGATCCGTATGTTCCGTATACGGGGTAAAAAAAGAGTTGTGCAGAACCCCCCATTGTGAGAACTTTATTAAATCCACCAGCACTAGTATTGAGTAATAGAGTTGTGGAATTACTAACAAAATTAACACCAATTGTTTGTGTTTGTGTGGGGTCATATTGATAATCTACCCATCTAGCACCAAAGGAAAACCCATTAACAGAAGATTGTGTACCAGGAACGAATCCCGTGTTAAAATGTCCACCAGTAGAAGTTACGCCACTACCATAATTCCAAGATCCCACAAAGGTACCTGTATAGGAAGATGAAATAAGATTTTGTGAAGCTGATGCAGAACTAGATCCAATAAAAGGATATAGTGCCTTCATTTTAGTCCAGAGGCCTTTATTTTTAAGTTCTAAAACTAATAAGTTTACAGCTGCGGCTTCTATTGCTGTAACAGTTCCTCCTGCTGCATAAACTCTATCTATAAATGATTGAGAATCTGGATCAGAGAAAGAAGGTTTTCCTGCTACTCTTGCCAATGTTGAATTAAAAGCCTGTAGCCCCGTATACATATTAGTTAATTCAGTAGATGTTAATCCATATTTAGTAACATAAGCTGCTGCTATTCTTGTATTATCAAACACATCGGCATTTCCGTTAATATTAATCGCACCTAAATATAAGTTTACGTTGTTTCTAGAAGCAGCGTTCACATTGAATGTAGTTCCTATTTCGTTCTTATAAAGAACTTCTTGTGTACTACTTGATCTTGAAGTTTGAAACATACCTAAAGAATCAGTGGATGTAGCTTGACTACTTAGCCATGTGGAATTTATTCCACCGACCATATAACCACTGGTAAATGGATATATGTAGGAAGAAGGAGAAAATACTGCAATTTGTCCATGAGCTCCATTATTGGAAGCTCTACTTGTATTTAAGTATACACCAAAAGCTCCATTATTGTTATCAATTCCATGATTCAGAAAATTGAACCCTGTGTTCATATAAGCGCTAGTTCCATTTGGCGTTACTCCTTGATAATTAAAGGTCCATCCAGAAGAGAATGCTCCGGTAAAAGAAGAACTTGTTAGGTTTTGTGCACATGAAGCAGAAGTTCCTCCTACCATAGGATAAACTGCAGATAGTCTAGTCCAAAGCCCATTATTTTTCAAATAAGATACTAAAGAAGCCAATGCTATTAATTCATTTCTACTTACAGTTCCTCCTGCCGCATATATTCTTAAGAGGAAGTTAGTTAAATCCGGGTCGTACGCAAGTACGGGGGCTTTTCCCCTAGAAAGGGCATTTTGAAATTTCTCTATAGTGGTAGATAGATTGAGTGCATCAGTATCTGTTAATGAAGATCCTGCAGTAGCAAATGAAATTATCCCAGTGTAATTAGTATTTGTAACCCCTCCGAGGTAATATGTATTACCTATTAGTAACGAAAGTGAAGTTGCTGTTCCCACAGTACCCGTAGCAGTATTATTCAAGCTCCCATTTACATAAGCTTTAAGGGATGTTTTACTTCCTGTTGTTGTATTTATGAAATGTCCAAATGATGTATTGAAAAACGGGGTAATAGGTAGATCCGGACCACTATTATACCAATAATCGTAAGTATTAACATATCCGTTAGTTCCTGTTAATGATATATTAATTTGGTAAGTCGTAACAGCTCCGTCACTATCATAACCATCCCATACGCCCATTAATATACTGCCACTATTAACTCTTGAATCAGTAGCACAATAAACAGAGATATGATTATCTTCCGTCGCACTGGCACCGATAGGTATTCCAGTATCAGCATAAGCTGCTGAAATAGGAGTTACCGCTTGCATTCCTTCTGATGTGTGTGTCCACCCGCTAGAGAATGATATAGGATACGTACTTGGATTTTTTAGATTTTTACTATGTGCAGTAGCATTACCTCCTATGATAGGATAAACAGCTGTCATCTTAGTCCAAAGATTCTGTAATTTCAGATTTGTAACTAAATTATTGATTGCCATTTTTTGTGCGGCATCGGTTATTGCTGCAGAAGTTATAAATGTTTGGGCATCAGCATCTAGATAGTTAGTCCAGTACCCATTAGATACAAGGTAAGTTCTAGCAGCAGCTGCATCGGCAAAAGTTTGCCCTGTTACTATCTTAGATAAAGTTATAAATTCACTATCATTTTTAGCGGTAGTTACGAAAAATTTAACAGTAGCTGTATTACCTATAGGAGATGGCATATTCCCTGCGGGGACTGGAATAGCTATAATATATCCGGTATCTTCATCTGGACCCATCCACCATGTTAATCCTCCTGGTTTAGATGAAAAATCAGTAGAGAATGCACCAACAGATAGAGTTGAAAAGTTATCTGCACAGTATATTGTTCCCTGTGATGAATTATATGCGAAAGGTCTACTAGTTGCCATATATTATTATTTTATAAACCAAATCTTGATTTTTGTGCATTGTAATTCGTTAAGACGTTAGGTCCAGATAATGCAGTATTATATATTTGCATTCCTCCAAATCTCATGTTAGCATACGTTCCATCACCAAGACTTGTACCATCAATCGAAGCTACTGCGTAATGTAATCCTACGCCTCCTCCGTTATTATAAGGTGTCTGTCTGGTTATTGTACCAGAAGTCACTGCCAATGAACCATTAACATATCCTCTTAAATTTGTTCCGTCATAAGTGAATCCAACATAGTACCAGTTATTTAAGGGTGTTGAAATAGACGATGATAAGTTTTGTACGGCACCAGTCCAAACTGAAAATTTAATTGTTCCCGCAACCATCTCTATTTGAGAATCGTGCCACGATGTGTTTGGTGTGGTCTGACCTAATTCTGCTACTATAACGCCATTATCCATTGGATATACCCAAACAAATATCGATAATACTGTTGACGTATTTACTGGTGACAATTTAGAATTTAGCGAGGTGTTAGTAACGAAGTATTGATTGCTCCCATTAAATGTTAAGTAACCCCCTCCAGAAGAGGTATACGTTGGGCTATTTGCTGTTGTAGCATTGCTGTTCCCTTGTAAGTCTGTTATTGTTGTACCAGTCCCTGGATATGATACCGAATCACTAATATTATAGTTTAATATAAGTCCGGATGATACTATTGAAGGATAGGAAGTCCAGTAACCATTAGTTGATAGCCAAGTTAGTGCATCATTTACTGTTGCTTGTGACGTACCACTTATATAATTTACTGTATTTACAAAAGCAGTATCGTTTTTTGCGCATCTTCTAAAAAATACTGTTCCTACGTTTCCTAGCTGTGTGGGATAGTTACCAGCTGGAAAATCTTTTGCTATAACATAACCAAGATCTTCGTCTGGACCCATCCACCATGTTAGCCCTCCAGGTTTACTACTATAATCTAACGAAGAGACACCAATAGATAATGTTCCAGTGTTAGTAGTGCCACTGATCGATGACTGAGTCGGATTATATGCAAATGGTCTGGTAGTTGCCATATATTATATATCCCCTTATATTAACCATAGGTGTTAGAATAGACATTATTGTTGCAGGTATAAGAATATATAATATAAAAGATTCCAATGAAGGAGTTGGTGATGATTAATGTTACTAAAGATGACTATTTTAAATTTATAGTTAACTTTGGTATTATCCCAACTCTTATATTATTGGATAAATTTGAGAAGCTTGAACTATATGAAGAGTGCTCTAAAATAGTTAAAGCTATAGATGCTATAAACAAGAAAGTTAAGGTATACAAAGAAACACGCCTTACTGAAAGCATTCTTAATGAGGTCGTTGAAGATTATAGAAAACTTGGAATAGAAGATATGAATAGGGAGAAGTTAATAGAAAGATGCGAAAGATATGCTTCTATGTTTATTCTAGAGAATTCATACATTAAATATAGACAATTAGCATGAGAATTGGCAATATAGAAATTTCTGATAAAAGGTTTAAAGATATCACTTTTAAGAGTGCTAAAAAAGCATGTGAAATTCTTGGCGATGACTGGCGTTTACCTACTGAGATAGAAATGGTAGGAATATTTAATCTTCTAGATTATTTAGGAGTGGATAAGAGAATTGGAAATTTTGGGAAACCAGATAAAGCAATTATTTATTGGACAGCAGAGAGAACTGTTGTAGATCTGGACAGAGGTGGTATTTACGGAATTGATACTATAGATTCTTCTGCTTCTATCTTCTGTTCTTTGATGGTTAGAGATATTTAATAGATAATTCCAGAAATCATTTTTTTATTCATATAGTTATTTCTATATTTGAATTATAAATTTAAACGTCATGGAAAAAAACACAGCACAAGTTCTTAACAACATTCCAGTAGGAATGGGATTAAAAGAATATTTTAACTCTTTGGATGCTTTCCAAAAGAGAGATCTAATCGACGAAATTAAAGAAATCGCTGCTTACTGGGTTTCTAAGTCTAAAAAAATGCTACCTTTGGCAATTCTTTCTTACTTATGTTCTTTTGTGTGTTATTTTGGAACTGATCAATCTTGGGCTGGATGGTATCTTTTTGCTATCAATATCCCTTTGACTTTTATCCTATTCTTACATTACAGAAAAGCATACAAATATTCTATTGCTGCTAATATTCTGGAAAAAGAGTTAGTATAGTAATAAGATATCACTGATATATAAAGAATGAAGCACTTATCTTTATACGAGAATCATAAATCAGATCAGTTTAGTTCAGAGAATGATCTTGTAAATTTTCTAATAGCTAATGATATTCCTGTAGAACAATGGGGGAAGGGAGCAGCAAAAACTGTTAAACACCTTTACAACGAAATATTGGAAAAAGAAAGTGTTTTATCGTATATTGATGGTAAGTTAATAAGAAGTATAGAATTCGTTAGTGCACAGATATTCTACGATAGCCCTGGTGGTGTTTTAAAGCTGGTAGAGGAAAAACAGATATTCAAAGATGGTAGAGTTAGATCCAGATATTTAGAAAGCTCGGTTTCGGAGAAAATGAAAGCTGACGAGGGTCCAAGGAATAGTATTATTAGGGGAATAGAAGAGGAGCTTAAAATATCTATATCAATGGATCAGATAGAGGCGAATGGAAATATAGATGAGACTGAAGAGTCTAATTCTTATCCTGGACTTCTTACACGTTATAATGGATATAAATATAAAATAGAGCTCAGATCTCATCAATATAGGCCTGAAGGATATATTGAACATCAAAGAGATAAGTCTACATATTTCAAATGGGAAATATACGACTGGGAGAGGTAAAAGAAACTTTTAATGTAATTTGGTATAGGATATTATACACAATCTAAAACGCCTCATTATGGGAATTTTTAAAAATGTATTTCTAACCCTCGGTTTTAACATCAATGTAAATTTCAAAAATCTTGTCCAAGTTAGGAGAGCTAAAATGATCGAGGAAGGTTACGATGTCTCTTCTATTAATTGGGATTTGTATGCTAGAGTATTAGAGGCTAAGAGAGAAATGCTATCTAAAGAGTAAAAAAGCGTAAGAATTAAGGAAAGTAATAAAATCTTTTTTGGTATTTGGATATATAATAAAAAAGAAATTGATGAAATCAAATATATTAGACTTTCGAAGCTATAATAGATTATACGAACAAGAAGCTGGAATAAACGATCCAAAGCCTGCAGCAGGAACAACCGGAGCAGCAGGAACAACTGGAGCAGCAGGAACAACTGGAGCAGCAGGAACAACTGGAACAACAGGAGCTGCTAAACCTGAAGAGAAAGGAGCAACATCAGGGGCAGTAAAAACTGTTAGTGAGATCGTATCATTATTCTTTAAATGCTACATGTTCGTAGCAACTAAGGCTTCTAATTATCCCGACGTACTTGCAGATCTATTATCTGTATCTGAAGAAAAAGACCCAACTAAAAGAGCAGAAACTATGGAGTCTGTAATTAAAAAGGTTACAGATAAAGTTGATGCTAAATATGCAACAGTAAAAGATGATGCTAACAAAGCAGCTTCAGCGATTAAGGATTTATATAATGAAGTTGCTTCGACAGAGGAGGCTAAGAAATATAACAATGTGATTAATAAAATGGTTACTAGCAAGATCATAAGCTACCAAGACATTCTTAAAAATCAGCCATTAAAAGAGAATAGAAATGTATCACCTTATAAGAATCTATTAGGATTTGATAATTACAATTATCCTTCCCTTTACGAGAAAAATACATTTGATGACCAAAGAGATGCTCTTAGTGATAAGATGAAATCACTCTATTCTGAAATGGTATCACAACAGAAAAATCCTAGTAGTGATGGTTTAAAAGCTAAAGCTGTTGAGGTTATCGGTAAGTTTGATGAATATCAAAAATTACTTTCAGACAAAGGTGCATGGGAGAAAATGAATAGAAGGGAGAGAAAGGATAAGCTCGAATCTATGAATGCAGAGATTGATGATATTATCCAAAAAACTAACGAGGTTCAAAAATCAGAATTAACTAAGATAGGTGTAGATAAGAAAGTAGCAGATACAATGTCTACTATTATTACAAGTATAAATGCTATGTCTGATAAAGCTAAAGCAATTGACGATAAAGCAATTGCTGATGCTAAAGCATCTGAAGGAGCTAAAGTAGAATACAAAGTTGGCGACGTAGTTAAATATAAAAGGGAAAACGGAGAGGAAGCTCAAAGTGAAATAGTTAAAATTGAAGGTGATAAAATATTCTTTAAAGATAAAGAAGGAAAAGAATTCACTAAAGATAAAAAAGAAATTACTGGAAAAGTTGAAGGTGCAAAAAAAGCGGAAGAAGGAGGAAAGGATATTAAGAGCGGTAATGTAGAAAAAGAAAATGTTAAAAAAGATGGACCTAATGCAGGAGTGATTAAGAAATTCCAAGAGGATTATAATAATTTAGGAATAGGCGTAAAATTAACAACTGATGGAGCATATGGTAGAAATACAGAGAAAGCCATAGTTAAAGTTGCTAACATGATTAAGAGCTTATCCGGAAAAGAGGTTAAGGTTGATGGAGGTAAAATACTTACTGGAGAACTTCAAGGATTACTTAAAAAACTAATAGAGAATAAGGATAAGATCAGTGGTCTTTTAGGATAAATTTTACAAACCCTAGAATTTTAAAGTTCTAGGGTTTTTTGTGAGCATTGGCAGAAACTTAAGATTCATTTTGTGGTATAAATTAATATTAGTAAAAAGATCTATGACCAATTTTAATTTCGAAGAATTTATTGCTCCTTATAAGGATGATCTATTCAATTCTGGCAAATCCAGATATCACAACTATGAGTATGTTATAAAAAAGCTCGTAGCAAAGAACAAGCCACTTGTTATTATAGAGACCGGTACTATGTGGAGCGGTATAGAAGATAATATGGGTGCTTTCACATTAGTTTTTGCAGATTTAATTAAAAATTGGACTGGTGGTAAACTAATCACTATAGACATATCTGAAAAATCTATTAACAATTGTAAGGAGACAACTAAAGATTACGCGGATGTTATCGATTACGTTCTTTCTGACTCAGTTGCTTATTTAAAGTCTATGACTGACGAAGAGGTTAAGAATGTTGATTACATCTATTTTGATTCTTATGATTTATTTGTTCCTGACCCTACACCGTCGCAGTTACATCACTATAGAGAATTGGATGCGGTTTATTCTAGGCTATCCGATGATATTATTTTGTCAGTGGATGATAACTTCCTACCTAACACATGGGTTGAATGGCACACATACGATAAAAACACAGGAGATATTACAGATCGTACAAGATACGATGTTGGAAATAGAATATTAGGAAAAGGAACTCTTATTGATCTGTTTCTATTACAGGAGGGTTGGAAAAGATATGATGATTTTTTACATATTGATACTGTTCATTTGCTTACATATGAAAAATCGGCTATCTAAAGAAGATGTTTCTTCTATATTAATAAATTATTATAGCGAATTAAATTCTAATAAGTCATTCAGAGAAACTTTTAGTGCTAATTCGATTTTCAATTATAACAGTACTATGATCCTATCAGGGGATCGTAGAGGTGCTTTAGGAGATTCAGTAATACTATCATCAGTTATTGAAAATAAAAAAATTAATAATAAATTGCTATATGATTTAAATTTGGATTTAGATATATTTTCCACAGATAAATTTACAGAAGATGAGGAATTAGATATAGCTGAAATTGCAAAATATAACTGGGGAGGTGGACATTGCACACAACGCATTCAAAGGGCATTAGGATTACCTATAAGTGTTCGCCCATGTCCTATATTAAAAAAAGATAAAAAGCCTTTTAAAGGCTACGTATTTGTACATCTAACTACTGATACAGACTGGAAAAGAAACACGCCGAATAGTTTAGATTTAGACGTACATAATACTGTATTTGAATTTTTTAAAATCAATAAACATCTAACACCTTATTATTTTAAAAACGATCTTCCTTTGTCTCTTCTTTTTACAATCATGTCCAAATGTGAATACTTCTTGGGTATAGATAGTGGGCCGATGCACTTAGCTTCTGGATTAGGTTTGAAGTCTATTATAGTCATAAATAATGTCGGAAATAACATATACTTGCCAAGAATCAAAGAGTGTGACATTCCTAATTCCGAGTGGCTTTATCCACAGAATGTACATCTTAATACGAAGGGCGAAAATCAGCTAGTTCCTTCTTTTTCTTTAGAGAATCTTTCTAAGGCTTTTGAAGGAGAAATTTATCCTTATTTTTCTGATGAATATTTGCCTCTATATTTAGAACAAAATCTCGATTACAACAAAACCACAGTTTAATGGAAAATATACATTTATGGCATGCTGATAGAGGAACTTATTTTGACAGAAATGCAAATATAATTTCTTGGAGTGATGAATATAAGATTGTTCTTGGTAAATATAATTCTGTGGGTAGAGATTGTAATTTTTTTCTGCACGCAAACCACAGACCAGATTGGGTAACCACTAGCTCTCAGCTTTTAGGTCCAGTCAATCAGGAAATAGCAGAAATGCACATGAGTATGGGACATCCGTCGTGTAAGGGAGATATCATTATTGAAAATGATGTGTGGATCGGCGCTAAATCTACTATTATGTCAGGAGTAAGGATATGCAACGGGGCAGTTATTGGAGGAGGATCTGTTGTCACTAAGGATGTTCCACCTTATGCTATCGTTGCTGGTAATCCTGCTAAGGTTGTAAAAATGAGATTTAGCGAAATTCAGATAAAAGAACTACTTAACATTTCTTGGTGGAATTGGGAGGAGGATAAAATAAAAGAAAACGCTATGCTAATGTGGTGTGATAACATAGATGAATTTATTAATAAATTTAGAGTATAATTTACATGGAGCATTTAAATACTTTAGTAATACTTGGATCATATTCTTTAGCAAGAGAATTCTATTTTCATACAATAGAATCTACATCACAATACCAAGATTTTATATTTGTTAATGATCTAGATGATGGTCAATTTGAAGTGTTTTTAAACAATAAAAATTATAATGTTGTAAAGGATTGGAAATTTGATGAATCTTATCCATTTATAGTTGCAATAGGAAATCCTCAGATAAAAATGAGGATGGTAGAAATGGCATTAGAATCTGGTCTTTATCCAGCTGAAACGGTAATACATCCAACAGCGAGAGTACAAGATAAAGAAACATGTAAAATCGGGAAAGGTGGATTAATATCCCCAAACTGTATATTAACAACTAATATCTCCGTTGGTGATTACGTAACACTGAATCTTGCCACGACTGTTGGACATGATACAAAGATAGGTAATTTTTCAACAACTAATCCAGGAGTCCATATATCTGGATTTGTTAATATAGGAGAAAGAGTAGAAATAGGTACAGGAGCATGTATAAAAAATAACACTAATATCGCATCTGATAATATGATAGGAGCTCAATGTGTTGTAGTTAAACATATAGAGGATAGTGATGGTGTTTATATTGGGGTTCCTTCTAAAAAATTAAGATCATTAAAAAAATGAATAAATCTGTAGCTTTATTCAGTACTTTTTGTAACAGTGAGGAAAAAGTAAATGTCCTCGTCGAAAATATAAAAAAAGTTAAAGAATTAGGATTAGATGCTATAGTTATAACTCCATTCTTGTTGGATAGAAAAATTTACGATCTTTCTGATACTGTAATAACAACCAAAGAAAATCCATTAGATCTACACGATAAATCAATTGTAATTTGGAAGAAAGGATTTACTAAAGATTATAAAAATCTTTCAGGCGAGATTTTCAATATTGTGTTACCTGATTACGGGTATGCTAGTGGGGTTCAGATGAAAAGATTAATAGATTATTCTCTTTCTTTTAATTATGAAAATTATCATATAATTATATATGACCTATTAATTGATGGGGAGGTAGAAAAAATATTAACAGAGGGAAGAGAATGTTCTTTTTTCAGAAATGATAGAATAGTAGAGAATCCAGTCGGGGGAACTTTTATATCACTTAATAAAGAGAATGCAAAAATATATTCTTCGCTGATAAGACAACAGTCCTATTATTATGATATGGAAGACACTGGTGAAAAATGGCTAGGGAAAATACAATTAGCGATGGGAGGAAAAATAGAAGATCTTGTTGTAAGTGACACCATAAAAAATGGAGATGATGAAGCATTTTCTATTGATCACACTCCGGATTTTAGTTTTAGTACATTTATAGTTAAGGACAAATTATTAGAATTATATTTCTATAATGTCAAGGTGGATACTAAGATTGAAATAGAGATTAATGGCGATATTATGATTAAAAATATTAGAGATAAAGAATCAATTAGAATTCTTGACGATATAAAAGATTGCAGGAGCTGCTCAATTTCATTCAACGAATCAAAAGAGGATCTAACAGGTAAGATTATCAGATTATTTAAAACAGAAATAGAAAAATAGAATATGAGAAATATCAATTTATTTGTTCCAACTTTCAGAAACGAAGAAATAATGGAACACATCACCGAATGCTTAGATAAGGGATGGACAGGCCTTGGGTTTAAAACCCAAGAAATGGAAGATGCATGGAAGAAGTATACTGGATTGCCTAATGCACATTTTATTAATTCTAATACATCGGGACTGCATTTGGCAGTGAAGATATTAAAAGATGCAAATAAATGGAAAGAAGGCGATGAAATTATAACCACTCCTTTAACATTCGTATCAACCAATCATGCTATAGTTTACGAGAAAATGAAACCAGTATTTGCTGATGTTGACGAATCACTTTGTTTGGATCCAGAATCAGTTGAGAGCAGAATAACAAAGAAAACTAGAGCAGTTATATTTGTTGGCATCGGAGGTAATTCTGGAAAAATCGGTGAGATTATAAAAATTTGCAAAAAACATAAGCTTAAATTGATTCTGGATGCTGCACATATGGCAGGTACATTCATTGACTTAGACGGAAAGATTAAACATGCAGGAAACGAATCTGATGTTTCTATATTTAGTTTTCAGGCTGTTAAAAACCTTCCGACAGCAGATTCTGGAATGATATGTTTTAAGAATGATGACTATGATTCATTAGCAAGAAAGCTATCTTGGTTAGGAATTGATAAAGACACATATCAAAGAACAAATGATAAGGGAAGTTATAAATGGGAATATGATGTCGTAGATGCTGGATACAAATACCACGGTAATTCGATAATGGCTTCAATGGGATTGGTAGGGTTAAAATACCTGGAGGAAGATAATTCTTATAGAAGAAAAATTTCAGAAATGTATGAATCAGCATTTTCTTCTGCTGGCATAAAAAGTATAAAGACTTCTAAATCTACATCAGTATCATCAAGACATCTTTATCAGATAAGGGTTAAAAACAGAAATAAGATAATGGAGTATTTAAACTCCCAAGGAATATATCCTGGAGTTCATTATAGAGATAATACAAATTACACAATCTATAGCGAGCAGAAAGGAAATTGTCCTATGTCTTATAAGTTATCAGAAGAGATTATGTCACTTCCTTTACATATGCGATTAACAATTGATGATGTTGAATATGTAATAGAAAAAGTAATACAAGCAAATATTGAAATTAATGGATAACTACAACGATATACTAAATAAGTATTCATCTGACAAAGGCACCAGCCCTAATGAGCAGGAGAATCTAGCCAATGGATATGGAGATTTATACGAGAGATATTTTAGAGATTATAGGGAGAGCGCTGTAAATATCTGTGATATAGGAATAGACCAGGGAAGATCTCTTTTAGCTAACCAAGAGTATTTTACTAATGCTACAATCCATGGCGTTGATATAAGCGATAAATCTATTTATAGGACGGAAAGAATTAGAACCTATATGGTAGATCAAGGTAACGTAAAACAGCTTGGAGATTTCTTTAGCGAGATGAGATTTAAAGGTATCGATTTTGATATAATAATTGATGATGGATCACATGATGTTGCTCATCAACAAATGACATTTGGTAAATTATTCGATCTACTTAAGCCTGGTGGAATTTATATCATAGAGGATATGTGTACTAGTTTTTTTAAGGAGGGTGTAAATCTGTACGGATACACACAAACTAGAGAAAAAATGGATAACAATACGGTTAATTTTTTAACTAATAGACCTTTAAGAAGCCCTTGGATAGATTCTGAAAAATTAGACAGGATGGATTTTGAAATAGATTATGCAATAGTTTTCGATAAGCTTAATAGGAATATCCCATATTTAGATGTTTTCCCATGTATTAATGATTATCCACCAAGATCTATAACATCGATAATTAAAAAGAAATGATCAGAGAATTTCGCAGTGATGATAAGGATGGAGTTTTAGGATGCTTAAAAGAAGTTTGGAGCATCACATCAATAGATGATGACGTACTCGACAACTATCTTAGAAATAGCAATCTCCTTTATGTTATAGATATCGATGGTGAAATTGCTGGATGCGCCACTTTACATTTACAAAAAAAGCTAATAAGAAATGGATCTACTGCAGGATTCATAGAGGATGTTGTTGTAAAAGGAAAGTACAGAAATAATAAATTAGGAGAATCCCTAATTGGTCATTTAGTAGATAAAGCAAAAGAAAAAGAATGCTATAAAGTTATTCTTTCGTGCTATCCTGAAAGAATTGCTTTTTATGAAAGATGCGGATTTTTCCAAGAAACAATAACAATGAGAAAACACCTATGAGAAGAGTAGCTTTATTTAGCACGTATTGTGATACCGAGGAAAAAGAAAAAGCTTTACTGGATAACTTAACTAAAGTTAAGAGCCTAGGATTGGATTCATTTGTTTTGACTATACTTCCATTGTCTAAAAAAATACACGATGCTGCAGACTATGTGATTTATTCTAAAGAAAATCCAATACCTGACATTAATACTAAGTCTATTGTATCTTGGAGAATATGCGAGAATAACGTGAAGCTTATATCATTTCTCCCAGATTATGGATATCCAAGTTTGCTACAGTTAAAAAGATTAATAGATTTCTCTTCCACTTTGGATTATGATTACTATTTTACAATGATCTATGATATCATAATTACTCCGGAGATAGAGAAAGTTCTTACAGAGGGAAGAGAATGTAGCTTTTTTAAAAATAGTAAAGTTGATGAAGTTTTAGGAGGGATATTAACTGCATTCAACGGGGAGAATGCTAAAAAATTCTCATCTTTATTAACTGAAAAATCTTATTATAAGGATTCACATATAGCGGAGGCTTGGATGGCAAAAGTTAACGATTTAATAGGTGGTACAATCGAAGACATATATGCTTCAGATTCTATTAATTTAAACGAGGCACTTCTATCGACAAACCATTCGCCTTTTCCAGATTTTCATTTGTTTATAGTGAAGCATAAAAGCCTAAAGCTGTTTTTCTATTCTATTCCCTTCGAAATAAATTTAACTATTAAAACAAATCTTTTCGAGAAAGATATCATGATAGACAAACAGACTCTAGTTCATCTTCACGATAACGAAAAAGAGATAGAGTACATTAAAATAGTATATAAGAAAGCAGAAATAGATCTTGGATATTATTTTAATATATTAAAGAAAAGTGAAATAGAAAATTGCTCTGACCACATAGCTTTAACATGATTTATATTTTTTGATATATAATCACACAATATCACTTCATATGGGACAGTACGAAGATACATTTTATGAGATTTATGACCAGGTAGAAGAAAAAGGGCTTAGGGATAAATTTTATGAGCAGCTGGAAAAAATGAAACATCAAGAAAAACATAAGTATAAAAGTGTAAAGGATCTTTGGGAATATGCCTATAAAAGAATTATGGGGGATAATCCAAACCTTGTTTAATTTACATTTATTATCATGACAACATTTTTTTATCTATTGGCTATTTTCTACTTCTTTAGCCGTTTTTCGAAAGCTTTAAATCCCTCTGAAGACGTGGAACAAATTTCTAGATTTTCAGAAAAGGATTTTTTTAATAATTCTGATTCAAAAGGTAAATCTGAAGGATGTATTTGGGCTATCAAAAATTTCACATTTTTCATCTGGTGTGTTATTGGTATAGCTTTCTCAAATGTATGGGAAGCATTTGTGTTATTAATGGTAGTAGGAATCATTTCTGGCTTGTTTAAGAAGATATTAGGCAAAGAACGGGAGAAAACATTAGAAATTGTTTTAAAGTCAGTACAACACTCTATTTCAGCAGTTATCCTTCTTTACATTTTCTTTTCATACTTCCATCCAGAAGCAACACAATATATTGAATCGCTTATATAAGGATCAACAAAAAAGCCCAAGTAAACCTGAGCTTTTTTGTTAGTTGTTTAATTGGTTTCAAAAGTAAGTGTTCTCAAAATAGAGAACTTCGAATTTACTGTTAACGTCTACTAATTGAAGTGCATTTAAGAGATCTGAATATTCTCCTACTGCCTCGTTTTGGATGTCGACATATTTTTGAATAAAATTAAAAGTTGCAGGATCCATTGAATCTAATTCTTTCTGATTCTCTGAATATTTCGCAAATAAATCGTATTCAAGTTCGTAAGCTTTATTGATAATATCAACAAGATTTGAAATTTTCTGTGATGTTGGAACTTGCGGTATTGCAGGCATTAAGTTCCATTGTGTTAGATAGTCTTGTAGTCCTTGCGCATGTCCTAATTCACTTTCAGCTTCAGCATTAAAGAATACTGCTGCTTTTTTGTAGTTTGTGTTCTTACACCAGTTAGCTGCATTTCTGTAGAAATAATAAGCTGTGTATTCGTCTGCTAGTCTTTCGTTAAGTATAGACTCAACATCAGAAGAAAGAGTTTTAGGTTTTACCATCGGCGATTTTAGATCCATTACTGGTTCAGTTTCGGCAGGTAGGTTTGGTGTCATCTCGTTTTGTTCTTTTAAAGATTTGCCCCTGAACTTATCAAATGTTTCCATGCAAATTGTTTTTATATCTTTTATATATCAGGAAATCATTTTTTTATTTTATTCGTTTTTTCTACCTTTACACCATGGCAAATATAAAAGTGAGATTTAATCTATCAAGGGGTAAGAACTACATGAAATGGAAGGTTGCTTATCCTGACGGCAATATCGAATATTTAGATCCCAATAAGGTCGATCTATTAATGAAGAAGTGTAAGCTTCGAAATAGCATGAAGACAGCTCAAAAAATATTCGATGGGGAAAACAAAACTGTATGCGCTTGGATATTATGTGATGACATCGTTATTTCAGAGAATCAAAAAGAACCGCTAGAAGAGAATGGAAGACTCCGATATAATCCAAGGGCTAAGCCTAATTGGGATTTTAGAGATGTTAATGTTGACGGAAAACAGTTTTGTGTTATAGAAAGTAGAGGTAGCAAACTCTATATTATTTATTAAAATCATTTTTTTATTATTAGAGAAATTTCTAAATTTGTATTATGGAATTAAATAAGGAACAAAAAGAAGCAATTCAAGAGTATTACGATTCGATGGATCCAAGGAACATAGAATTTGAGGATGCGGTAGAATTGACAGTTGATCATTTAATAGATGAGAATATTGTTGATTTGTCTGAAGACGAGGATGGAAATATGCACGAGGATCTATACAATACAGTCTGGGAACATTTAGAATCTTATATAGGATAATCAGTATGGAAAAAGAAAGGTTGATAAAATATCTAAAATCAGAGGGATATTCTGAAATCAAAGAGATACCAGGAAGAGGTATTTGCGGACTGAGGGATTTCATTTTTACTACTGGATTAGTGATAGACATGGATGAAAATCAATATTATGGGAGATACTGCTACCCTTCCCACAAAGATGCACTTAAGGCTCTGGATGAATGGAACGGGGAAGGAGATCCTCCTGGACCATGGATTAAATATAAAGGAGCACCTTACGAAAGAAGTAATCCTTTAATGGAGAATGGATGCTTAAATTGTAAAGCAAATGGATAATATACTTATACCGGAAGAGCTAAAATCCATAATTTCTAAGAATAGTGATATATTCGAGTATCTTAGACAACCCGAAAGAAATATTGTTGAATATTGGAACAAGAGAGAAGATTTCAGAAGCGGAACTTCGTGGCACATACCAACCAAAGAACTAGTTGATTCTCTTGTTGAATATTCACCTATAGTTTCTGTTGGATCTGGTTTTGGTTATACTGAGGATTTAGCTATTAAGGAAGGTGCAGACATTATAGCTACTGACCTATCGCCGGACAAAAAGAATACATGGTGTAGAGATGGCAAATTTTATTGTAGTGTTGAAAAAATAAAAGCTGACGAGGCGGTTAAAAAATACAAAGACCGTAACGTTTTTATGGCTTGGCCTCCTTACGATAATCCAATGGCAGCTGAGGTTGCTAATGCTATGGATACTGGAAAATATCTAATATTCGTTGGTGAGTCTTACGGAGGGTGTACAGGAGATGATAATTTCTTCGAGTTACTTTCTGAAAAATTTGAAGTTGTAAACGACGATATACCCATCCCTAATTGGCCGGGTATTAGAGATGAATGTGTAATCTATAAAAAAATAAAATAATGGCTTTAAATTACGATCTAACGGAAATCAAAGGGTATAAAAGAAAGATCTACTCGACGGTTAAATCAGCATCTGGTGAAACTCAATACAAGATGAAGGACATACCACAGACTATTGTATTTCTTACTATGTCAGTAGGGATGAGAACAATAACGGAAAAAAACTGGGGAAAATTCTATAATAGAACACATATCATAGAGACCATCCACGGAAGCTTCTTTTTCGAAGCAAAGAGAGGCAAACACGTTCCAAGGTACATCACTAAAGACGATATTCAATCAATGATAGGTCTACAAACTAATGCTTCAGAGTTATCCACTAAACAGTTTATTAAAAGGTTCGATGACCATCAGCTATAGCAAAATATCTTAAAAATATTAGAATATAAAAAAGGATATATAGTTACAGAAACATTATTATTATGGGTAACTATTTACAATCTTTTGACCAATTTGGATCACCAAATTTAGGCGATCTTTTTTCCTTACATGAACAAGGAATAATGCCAAAATATAATTCATTTGAATTTAAAAAAATATTTTCCGGCTTTCTAAACGAATCTAATTCTTATATGGATGATGAATCTCTTAATGAGGTTCATTCATACTATGAACTATCTATGTTAGCTGAAGCTAGATCTTCATGGGGAGAAACTCAAGGAGAAATAAATTATATTGATATTGAATCACATGTTATTTTAATTAAAAATTCGGAAGCTTTCGTTCTCGAGAAAAAAACATTCGAAATGACTCAATTGATTAACGAAGGAGATTGGTCATGGCCTACTTGGGGTGATGTAACAAAAACATTTAACGATTTAAAAAATAAAGTAACAGGTACTGCGCAACAGCTTTATAATCAAGCTGGAAGCGCTATGGCTAAAACCTTTGATCTTCTATCAGATGGTGCACAAAAAGCATGGGAATGGCTTAAAACTGCTGCTTCTGCCGCTGGAAAACTTGTAGGAGATAATATAGAAACCATAACACTTGTTCTTAGTATTCTGAGTGCAGTTTTTGGTATAGCTGGAGGAGTAACAACAGCAGTAGGTGTTGGCCCTATCCTTACAGCGGTAGGTGGTGGAATTATGGCTTTAAATGGGGGATTACACATATATGAGGGGTTCCATAAGATTGATCATGCAATGGAAATACTTAGAAATGTTCCGATAGATCCTGTTTCTAAGGCTGTTACTGGATTTGCAAAAGCAGCTCCTGATTTTTGTCTTGGAGGTTTATTTATTCCATTAGGATTTTATGATATAAGCCACGGATTAACAGAAGCTTTAGTAAATCCTGCTGCAGGATCAATAGGTGCGGCAGTAGAAGGAACAGCTAAAGCTGCTGGAAAAACATGGATAGGAAGTCTAGGTCACGAGATAGAAAAATTACTTGGCGGAGAAGCTGGAAAATATATTACAAAAAATCCAGAGCTCGCTAAAGCTGCAGGAAAAGCTATAGTTGGTTTTTCTTCAGTTCTTCTTTCTAAATTCTTTTCTGATGTTTGTGGATGGCTTTACGAATTTATGCTTAAAAGCTTGGATGCAATTCTTACAGGTATAAATTGGCTTTTAGATCTACCTAATAAATTAACAGAAGCAATAAACAAATTTTCTAAAGTTGCTACTGGAGCTATACCGATGGTAATAGCAAAAGGATTGGATACAATAGTTAAACCTATGACAGCTTTTTTAGCTAGAGTTTGCGAAAAATATTTCAAGCCTCTAGTTAAAAGAGCTCAGGAATTTATACAAAGACAAATTGTAGCTAAGAAAGTTCTAGATGAAGCATTGAAAAAAGCACACGTAGAGGGAGGTCATAAAGAAGAAGGTGTTAAAGCTAGTATACCGAAGACCAAAGGAAAGCCGCTAGTTAAACTAAAAACAGTAAAAACAGATAAAAAAGATCTTGAACGACTTAGCAAGCTCTCAAAGCTAGAGAAAAATAACAAGGGAAAAGATAAAAAAGATAAAAAAGACAAGAAAGGAAAAGTTAAAGAATCTCAGATCTGGGAAATGAAATACATAAAAGGATTTGATAACTTAAACTTTATCTAATATGATAATCTATACTCTAGCAGTAATTCTATCAACTTTAATGTTTTTTAGCGGAATTTGCTTCTATATAATATCTTTGTTCACTGATAAGGTCGAAAGACCTTTAATCTTCTTAATCGGATGTTTATTTTGGCCTTTTAGTCTAATCCTTATCTATACCTACATATTTATAAATAATAAGTTCTTTTCTAAAAAATCATTTTTTTCTCAAGAGAATATTCTATAGATTTGTAAAAATCTAAAACTTAAAAAAATGAATAAAAAAGTATTTCTGATAATTCCAGTTATTATCTTCACTATCACAACCGTGGTACTTAATTCATGTGTTGAAAAAGTAGATTCTAAATCGGAAATTCCCAATGTACTAGAAGCAAAGAATTATATAATCTATACTTTAGATGGGTGTGAATATGTTAGATTTGGTTTTGGACAGGCATCTTGGGGTGGACACAAAGGAGATTGTAGTAATCCAATACATAAAGAACAGTATCAATTAGAAATCGAGCATAAAGATTATATAGCTCCTGACGAAAAACATTTTGACTGCTACGTAAATAGTATAGAGCAAGATGTAAAGGATAAAAATATCTATTGGGTTGAAACTGAATGTGGTATCGTTTTTCAAAGTGATAAATCTTACAAGGTTGGAGAAGTGCTTAAAAATTTCAAGTCAGGAAAGCACAAATAAACCATGATATATAAATGGTGAAACATCTAAAACTTTTTGAAAATTTCGATAATGCTTATAAATGGCCAGAAGCTAAGTTCTGGTTAGATAAACTAGAGCCGGAGGAGATATGTTTCCTTGGGTTATATTCTTTAGATTCTAAAAAAGAAAAATTATTCGAAGCTGAATATGAAGGACCCACTGATGTTGAGCCTAACGATAATAGTTCATATGGATCTTTAGAAATGTTTTTTCAATTTCCAATAGCTAAAGGCCAGGGATATTCTACATTATCTTGTGAGATAAGATTTGGTGGTGATTACACTCCGTATGATTCCGGTAGTTACTATGATCCTCCAGAGGGTGGAGAGTATATTTTAGAAAGTATAAAAACCGAATCAGCATATTATCTGGATGAGTCCGAGGATAAAGAATTCGAGATGTTAGAGATCGAATACAAATCCGATTTTATTAAAAAAACCGATCTGGTTAATATGATCGAATATTTTTCTCTAAACCACATAAGCTATAGTGAGGATGAAACTGATGTAAAGAAACCTGAAATACCTCAAGGTCTGCTAGAAAAGTGTGAGAATATAAGAAATCAAAATCCAGATCTGCTTAAGGGCCAGGGATTATTAAATAGATTTTAAACATTTTTCTCTAATCACAAAATAAAAATGGAACAATCCATGTTTATTGGTGTATAAAAACCAAAAGATATTATGAGAACTTTTCTATTTTCAATTTATTTATTCGTTTCTGTTTCATGTATTTCCCAAAGTAACATCTCAGCAGGGGGGGAAAGAATTTCTTTCTATACTCCAAGTAGGGATACCCTATGGTTAGTAAACAAAGAAATAGGTAGACTTATTGCTTACACTTGGGAATTAACTAGCGATGTAGCAATTAAACCAGTAATAGTATTAGTTGATAAGCTTCCAGAGAGAAATGGATCTATCGTTGAAGCTAAATATACTAGACCTAGAAAAAGAAGAGATGAATAATTTTATTCTTATCTAGGATATATAAAATAAAAAAAAGATGAACCACATCAAACTTTTCGAACAGTTCAAACAGGGACTATTAAAAGAAAGCCAATCAGATAATATTATGTTTGATTGGTTAGCTTATGATAACCAATTAGATAATCCAATTCAAGGATCTATACCTGAATCATTATCTTATGATGATCTTATTAAATATTGTAACGACAACGACTGCTCTGGAATTCAAGAAGCAGGACTATTTATAGCACACGTTAAGAATAGCGACGGAGGATTTACTAGATATATTGCTACATCGTTAATGCCTTTGCAATTTGACGTTTCCACTTTCAGTAAGGATTTTGAAATGAAAAACGAAACTAAGGGTGTAGATGCTGCGGACCTTAATCCTACTGCTTACAGCAAGGCATCTTCTCTTTTAGGAAGAACAGGAATGTTTGATTTTAAGCCTAATCCAGGGATGGAATAAAAGAATTTTATATTTAATTTTAAAGCCTAGACGCTAAGCGACTAGGCTTTTTTGTTGTCTGTAGAAAAAATTTCAACTTTTTTTCAAAAAACCTTAAACTTTTTTAAAACCTCTGCATATAATATCTGTATAAAATATAAAAACAATTAAAAATTATGGAAAATTTAGAAACAACATTAACAGCAATCAGAGCGTTAAGAAATGACAAGGGTGTAAAAGCATGGTTAGCACCTAACCAAATTCTCTTTAGAGAGAGCGAAAAGCATAGCGATATGTTTCTCACTACTTATCGTATTAGAAACGCTTACGAGGAGCTTTTAGGCAAATTAGAGTTGGGTGAGGAAGTTAAAGATGAAAGGGATTTAATCCTAATCGAAAGATTCTTTGCTATGACATTCTATCCTCCAAGAAAAATGAGTTTATCTGCATGGAAGGAAGGAAGAGATCCTCAGGTTAGAATCGAAAGAGCTTATAAGGATACAAGATTGAAAGGTAACAGAAGAAGAAAACACGAGATCACCCTTTTATTAGATGACGGAAAAACCTATCAGATTAATCCTAATGATGTTCTTAATAAGTTTTTACATATCAGAGAAAACTTCGTTAATCTTCTAGGATCTAATTCTTAATTTTTTTCTCCATCATCTCTATCTTATTGATAACACCTTTAAGATCTTGATTTTTGTTTACTTGAATAACTTGAGGTGAGGGAAGGACCATTTGCATAGTAGAGTCGTCAGTTGATTTTCTTAATGATTCATATATTATTGGTTCTTCCTTAACATCTCTTTTTTTAAGATCCCCTTTTATCTGTCCTAGCATACCTATAAATTCCTGCTCTCTTTTTAGTATTTCATTCGTGCACGATCTTCCATTATCTATTATTAATAGATCCTTTACTTTAAGCTCCTCTTCTAGAGCTTTTATTATTTCTTTTTTATCCTCTATTGATTTATCTAGATCCTTTCGATCCATAGTAATAGCTGATATTAATGAAGGTGAGATAGTTATTATTATTATAGAAAAAAGTACCAACGAAAGTGCTATAACTTTTTGAGGCGTACTGAATTGCGATACTATTTCGGAAATATATTTGAACATATACTATATATTATTTTTAGAAATATATACTTGATATGGCTAACATCAAAATAGACGGAATAGAAATAATGGAGGGAGATCTTCCAGGTAAAATGGCTTGGACCTCAGTAAGTGACGAGATAGAAGCTCTTGGTGGAAATGGATGGAGGTTACCTACAGAGATCGAGTTTTCAACTATTTATAGACTATACAAGTTAGGAATAGGAGGATTTAAGAAAACTAAATATTGGTCTTCTTCGTCGTATTTAAATGATGCTTGGTATTTTGATTTGAGTGTTGGTTATTCACCTCACGTCACTTCAAAAACTAATCTTTTCTATGTTAGATTAGTAAGAAATATATAGGAATAAATTTATTTGGTTTTAAAGAATTCTTTCCAGTTTACATTTACCGGTTTATACCCGGAACTAACCAATTTTCTAACTGCCTGAAGAGCTTTATCTGTTGATCCGCCTTTAGAAAATTTACGATCCCATGTACCGTCTTTTTTTCTACCATTTCTATTCATTTCGTCTATCGAAGATATAGCCAATTGTGCATTAGGATTTTTTCCTACTAGTTGTCTAATTGCATCTTTTTGTTTCCATAGTGTTTCTTGTAAAACAATTGTCCATTTATTAGAAACTATAGTATCAGCATTTTTTAAAACGTAGGCTGCATTTTCATACTCTTGCGGTACTGATATACTAACCTCTTTTGTATTCATAACCCTTACCCCTGTCTTTCTTTCTTCGTATCTCCCTGAATAATAAGCTTTTATTTTTTTATATCCTATTAAAGGAAGTGTACCCGATATATCTTTAAGATTAAAAAGAGTAGCTCTAACGGTATGATCTGTACAATTTGCAAAAAGAAGATTATAACTTTTATTAGATGCTCCTGTTACAGCTGAAGCTACGTCTTTAACTTTTTTTCCTGCCCAGTTTCCAACTATTTTTCTAAATGTATCATATTCTTTTTTATCCATTTTTATTACTATGGATTGTTTCTTTAGCTTGTTTAATTCTGAAGTAACCTGATTGTACATTGTTTTTTCGTATTCCTTTCCTGCACCTATTGATGAAGTAATATCCCCAATTCCACCAAGTAAAACTTTATCTATGTCAGCTTTTTCTGGCATTGCATTTATTTGATACTTTGGCTCGTTGAGAGACCATGCTTGAAGGTGTCCAAATCCTCCTCCAGCAAGTTCCTGTCCCATTTCAAAATAATCTACAACAACTGGATATTGGAAACTCTTTTTAGCATAAGCTTTAATCTCCTGCTCCATTGGCATATCTGTTTCGGTATTATACCAATTATCACCCCATGAAAAATAGTTACATCCTGATTTTTTAGCTGCTAAAAAAGCTCCTTTTTTGGTTTTTTTAGATGACATGTTGCAGGATTTTCCCTGCTTAACAACATTATAATAGAAAGATTTTAATACACCTCCTGGGATTATTTCTCCTTTCTTTTTTTTTAATTTATCGACCCAGCCTTTATATGAGCTTTTATCTTTTCCCCTTGAATTATTCTTAGATTCGTTTAGATCAGACCAATTTTGGAAGGATAAAATATTTTTCATTCTACTGTATTTTATTTCTATTCATTATATATCAAGAAATAATTTGATTAGATCTAATTATAATTAAATAGAAAAAGTATAGTGAAGAAGAAAGATACTATTGGTCTTCCCTTAATCTTTTAATAACCTTGTATACTGCTTTATCAAGATCTTCGGTAGATTTTCTCAGCCCAACGTCATGTATAGTTGATAGGGATCTTGCAACCCTATTTTGATCCAATACAGCCTTATAGGATTGATCGTTTTCTTTTCTAATGATCTCGTCAGCTATTTCTTCTGCAAGCTCTTCTAAATGTCTTTCATATGATTTCATAATTATAATAGTATGAAATCTTTAAAATATTTCACATAAGTAACAAAGATTACAAAATCATTCCTTTTTTTAAGATATATAATATATGAAACACTTAAGATCTATCGATGAGTTTAAAAAAGTAAACGAACAACTGTTTGGTAACCAGGTAAATCAGTTATCAAAGGGAATTATGAAAATATTCGATCCTAAATCAGGAGATAGCGAAAGTAATCCTTCTAGTACAAGCAATTCAGCAGGTACAGCATCTGGTCCACCTCCAGATAAATCTGCTGGAAATATAGGGGATTATGGAAAATTTAGCGAAGGAGCTAGTAAAACATCGCCTTTAGTTATTGTTTTTGGTGGGATACCACAAAACGGAAAACAGAGTGGAGAATATATGTACAATTACTTCAATAAAACAGGTAATAAGTATAATCTTTTTGTTGCTGCTAATGCAAAGGTTAATGGTAAGCTATCATACGATTCAGTAATTAAAAAATTAGAGCAAAGTAGTATATCACCTTCTAAAAAGATCCTATACTTATTTTCAGGAGGATATAATCCAGGTATGGATTTACTAAAAAGCGTAGGAGCGGATAAGTTTGATAAGATATATTTGGTTGATATATGGATGGGTAATTCTACATCATCAGATTTTTACACAAAATTAGCTAGAGATAATCGGAATAAGGTGGAATATTATTATACTAGTTTCGGAGCAAATAATAATACGGCAAAAAATTCAATATCAGGAGTAGTAGATAAATCTTCTTCCAATCTTAAAAATAACCACATGGATACTAACAACGATGCTGTAGAATCCTTAATGAAATATATTTAAAAAATTATGAAGCACATTAAAAGCATAGAACAATTTAAGGCGATAAACGAGCAATTATTCGCTGCTGAGATATCAAAGTTTAACAAGCTAATGGGTATTTCTGTAGAAGAAACTGGAATGGAAGAGCCTAACCTATTTGCAGCAGAAAGCCCGGTAGGAATGGGGCAGGCTTTAGTTCCTGTTGCTAGAGTTGATACAAATCAAATGGATTCGTATGGATCTGCTGTTGGAGTAGTAGATAAGAACGATAACGCTGAAATACAACAGCCGATGGCTGGTCCTATAGGAAATATAGTTAACTCCGCTTACGCTAATCTTAATACATCAACAAGAAAAATACCAGGAACAAAAGGAGGAAATCTAGGATGTGCAGCAGCAGCTTCTATTATATTCTATCGTGCTACTGGATATGCTATTGCAGGATCTGGAGCAGTAACTTTAGGTACAGGATCCCTTTGGTCACACATGGATGCGGAAAGTAAAAAATCTAACGGAGTCTGGAGAAAAATAACAAACTGGAAAACTGAATCACAGCCTGGTGATATAATATTAACAGCAAGAGGATCAAGACCTGGACACGTTGGTGTAGTAGTAGACGGAGGAAATATAATTTCAAATTCATCTGGTGGATTTAAAGGGGACCAAAAAGGACAAGTCGAAATGAATTACAATCTTAATAGCTGGGACAGTGTTGCTAATAGGAATCCATCACAAACTGCAGCATTTAGATACGTTGGACCTTACAAGAGAACTTGGGCTCCTACACAGCAAATTGCATAATTTACAAAATCATTTTTTTCTTTACACCGAAGTTTCTATATTTGGATCTTAAAATCTAAATATGGCAGAAAAAATAATCAAAGTAACAGACAACTTTAGAACCAATCCTGAAAGTTTGGTTCCAGGAGGACACGAAGTTGAGATCTTCAACGATGAAGGTCTTAGACTGGTTTATGATAAAATCAAAAATCCGGAAGCTTATATAGCTAAAATCACCAAGGATCCATCTATCAAACAGGTATTTGTTGATGGCGAATTAAAATTCGAGAGAATATGAAATACCTAGATCAATCTGTAATACAGGAGCCGAATTCTATTGAGGAATTTTTTTGTAAACCATTAGACGAAAATGGAAAAAGAGCTCCTTTAAATGAGATCATGATGAAATTGCTAATCTATTTAGCTACTTCTAAATCTGAAGATGTGGATGTATTATACGGAAAAGCAAAAAGTGAATGGCATCTTCTAAGTATATTAGAGGATAGACTTGCATCTTTAAATTGCACAGTTGATAAAGGTCCTCTTGTTGTTACCTCAATGGCTTGTAAGACACCCGGTGAATGCGTAATGTATGCTAATTATATTGCTTATAAAAACAAAGCGATAGGTTCTTCCAGTTTGAACATGGATGATTTTTGCACACGTGTTTTTCCCACCGGATTTTTCTCGGAAGATTCTTTAAGCGAACATTGGGATAAACAAAAAGTTAATTCAGGAGGATCGGGATCAGACAACCTTTTAGATTATTTGTCAGCAGCAGAGAGTTTAATGACGAAATAATTTACGATTTTCTATCTATAATCTATAAAGAGAATGCATGGATGAGAATGATTTGTTAGAATTGATAGAAGAGCTGGTAGTAAAATATCCTAATGATAACGAATTAGGAAAAAAGGTAAGAGAGATTTTTTTACCTAAAGCTTTAGAAAAAAAGAAAGAGAAAAAATGATAATTAGTGTAGATTTTGACGGAACTTGCGTGACACACGAATTTCCATTTGTAGGTAGGGATATTGGATCTGTTCCCGTTTTAAAAGAATTAGTAGAAAACGGTAATCAACTAATTGTTTTTACGATGAGATCCGATAATAATAAGGGCAATTTTTTGGAAGATGCCGTATCCTGGTTTAGAGATAACGAAATACCTCTTTACGGAGTGCAAACCAATCCGACTCAGTCATCTTGGACATCTTCCCCTAAGGCATATGCAGAAATGTATATTGACGACGCATCTCTAGGATGTCCTTTAATTTATCCTGAAAATGGAGAAAGACCATATGTAGACTGGATAAAAGTTAGAGAAATCCTAATAGATATGGATATAATTAAAAAAGATGGAGTCTCACAAATATCCTAAATTTCAAGATTGGGAAGCTTTTGTTGAAAATGATAATCGTGTCAATATTAAAATTGATGAGTCGTTAGATATAGAAGGTGCAAAAATAAAATTCTTAGGTAAGAATAGAGAGCCTTTGATTGAAATGAAGATTAGCTCCCGTGATATACACATTTGCCTTGCTATCGGTAACCCTATATTTGTTGAGCTTCATACATCTGGCGGAGTATCTGTACAATATGTTAAAGGATCAGGAAAGGAGCTTTATAAATCATTCAGGGATGAGCCAAAACAAGATTAGATATTACGCAGGTATAGGCTCGAGAGAAACCCCTCCCGGAGTAGAACCTTTGATAGAGGAATCTGCAGGATTTCTTAGTAGATTCGGATTTGTTTTAAGATCTGGTGGAGCACCTGGCGCTGATTCTATGTTCGAGAAGCATTGTACTGGTGAGATGGAAATATATTTGCCATGGAGTAAATTTAACGATAATCAATCTAGCTTTATATTGGATACCATGGATCAAAATATTGTTTACAAGGCTAGGGAAATAGCTAAAAAATATCACCCCGGATGGAGCTATCTTTCACCTGCAGCAAAAAAGCTAATGGCGAGAAACACTTTTCAAGTTCTTGGCTATGATCTTAATACTCCGATATCTTTCGTTGTTTGCTGGACTCGTGAAGGAAAAATATCAGGAGGAACAGGTCAAGCATTACGAATAGCTAAAGATATGGGAATACCGATATTTAATCTTTTCAGTAAAGACTGCCTACATAAATTAAAAGTTCATATTACTAACCTCAAATAAAAATAAATGTCAAACAACTTAAATCTACCAAGTCCAATTCCTAGAAATCTTTTTCTAGCTAAACAAGTAGATCAGGATTCGATTAATTCAATTTCCAAAGCTATTATAGAAATAAACGAGGATGACGAATACCTTGCTAAAATATATTCCGCTCACGACTTAATTTACAACCCCAAACCCATAAAGCTTTATGTTGATTCTTATGGTGGATATGTTTATCAGTGTATGGGATTACTGGGAATTATGAGAGCTAGTAAAGCTCCAATACATACTATTGTAACAGGATGTGCTATGTCTTGTGGGTTCTTAATATCGGTTTCGGGTCACAAGCGTTTTGGATATCCTAAAGCAACCTATATGTACCATCAGGTATCATCTGTAGCTATAGGTAAAGTTAAAGATCTCGAAGAGGATGTAATTGAAACTAAAAGACTTCAAACAATTATTGAAGAAATCACATTAGAGAATACAAAAATCACACAGAAAAAATTGGATCGTATTTACAAGACCAAAAAAGATTGGTTTATGGATTCTGATGAAGCATTAAAACTAAAAGTGATTGATGAAGTGATAGCTTAGTACCATTGAATATATACTATCGATGGGAAAGAACGTGACATCATTTAATCTTTTTGAACAGAACGGATCTTTTAGCTTCGATCAACTTTCAGAAGAGGCTAAGGAGAAAGCTATAGAGAATATCAGAGAAGGTATGTACGAAGGAAAATATGGTGCATACGATATAGCAGAATGGGTAGTAGATGATGACTATCTTTTCGAGCCTACACATAAAGAACTAGAGGAAGTTTTTGGATCTAAATATAACAACGATCTTAAGGATAATCCAATGATAGGTAACACAAGAAAAGAAATATCTTATGTTGCTAAAGATGATAGGAACTATTATTTACATTGTGCCAGTGCATTAGATGTAAATCATGAAGAAATGTTTTTTTCGTGGCTTGGATTCTCACTTTTATTTTGGTATGATACATCTTATGAATTTTTAGACAAGGGCACATACACCACTATTGAATTCGAATTCCTATCGAACGAAGAAGATTTTACCCCACGTCAGATAGAGCTTTGGGAAAAAGAAGCTGATGATGCTACTCACAGGTGGGAAACTCATATGAGTCAGGTTCTAGATAGAATAACTGAAAGCATAGAATCTGAATACGAGGATGCAGGAATAGAACAAAGAATAGAGAGTATGGATATTCTTTTTGACGTGGTGGGAAACCCATTGCGATAATTTCTCTATAATAATCAATCAATTTATTTATTTTGTTTTAAATTTGGGAATATTCCACAGGATTGGGTTATGACAAAAATTGCTATTAAAAAATACGAGCCAACTTTTGATCTTTCAGTTTTAAATGATGATCAGAAAAAAGCTTTCGACCAATTAAGGGATTTTATATACGATGCACAGGATGACAGCATCTATGTTTTAAAAGGATGGGCAGGTACAGGTAAGACTTTCTGTGTGAGCCTTCTAGTTAAATACGTTCTTGATGTGATTTATCCAACCAAGAATTGGTACAGAGTAGCAGTTACTGGACCAACTAACAAGTCCGTTAGAGTGATAAAAAAGACCACGGGAATAAAAAATGTTAGGGTTACTTTCCAAACTATACACAAATTACTAGGTCTAACAGAAAGAATAACTTCTGATGGACAACAGGAGTTTGTAAACCAAGGAGATTTTGTACCACAGATACAAAAGACTAAACTGCTAATTATTGATGAAGTTTCAATGCTTAATGATGACCTATTCCACGAGATACTTAAATATAGGGATAGAGTTAAAATTATATGTATGGGTGATCCTGCTCAGATACCTCCTGTTGGAAAGCCTGATTGTATTCCTTTTAGAGACGAGCTTTCTGAAATGTATGGTATTAAAACGATAGATCTTAAAACTATAATGAGGCAGAAGGAGGATAACCCTATTATAGAAAAATCTGTTAGAATCAGAACCGATCTAGAAAATCCTTACGTTCAAACCGGAACGCAAACTATGGTAAATGATAATGATGAAGGAGTAGAATTTCTAAATCTTAATTCTTCTGATATAAGAAGTACATTCCCTGATATTTTATCAAAGTATTTTAATAGCGAGGAATTTAAAGATGATCCGGAGTATTCTAAGATCATTGCATGGAGGAATAAGACCGTAGAAAAAATGAATCATGTAGTGAGAAAAGTTATCTATGGTGAGGAAAACGTTGGTGAAAAAATTCTAATAGGTGAAAAGCTTATAGCAAACAATCCGATCATAGAGATGAATCAGATTCTATTTAACACTAACGATGAGTTTACTGTTGATAGATTCGATATTAAATTTTGGAAAACTAGCATAGAGGGGGAAAAATACGAGCTTAAATTCTACGAAACTGGTGTTAGCTTTATAAACGATGAGGATAAAAGAGTAGTTTATTACATAGACATTCTCCACGAGGACTCAGAATCACTTTTCTATGTACTTGCAAATAGACTTAAAAAAATAGCAATAGAAAAGAGAGGCAAGGAAAAAACCTGGATTAAGTATTATGATTTTCTAAGAAGATTTGCTGATGTTAGCTATGCCTATGCTATCACAGCACACAAATCACAGGGAAGTACATACACTACCGCTTTTGTACTTGAAGATGACATAGATGTTAATCAAAATATAGTGGAAAGAAATAGAATTAAGTACACAGCTTACACGAGGTCTAGTAAGAAATTATACGTTCTTAAGAGGTTTTGAAATATTTCTATTATTTCGGCTATAATATAAAAAGATTAAAATGAGAAAATATATTGTTTTATTTGTCGCTGCTGCACTTTTGATCCTTAGTGGATGTGCAGATAGTCAAAACGTAAATGAGTGCGTTAGCGGTCACTTATATGGATTCTGGGGAGGTCTATGGCACGGATTAATAGCTCCTTTTGATTTTATAGGAATGCTTATCTGGGATGATGTCTGTGTATATGCCCCTAACAATAACGGAGCATGGTACGCATTTGGATTTGTATTAGGAGTCGGTGGATTTGGATTCGGAACATCTAAAGCTAGTTCAAAAAGATGAGCAAAGGATTTTATCTGATATTTCTTTCAGTTGCAACAGCAAGGGAGGTAGGGGTTTTACTTGAATTAGACAGCTTTTTAATAGGGATAGTATATTTATTGTTATTGATATATGTTATATTCACTTATTTGTCTGGTAGAATTCCGGAATTTGTTTGGACTAAGGGATTAAGTATAATAGGTATAACATCATTGGTTTCATTAGTATTAATGGCAATTGGTGGTTACACTATAATTTCTCAAAAAATAGAGGCTTGTATATTTTTATATGCGTGGTTTAAATCTTTGAGATATATGGCAGAATGGGAAAATAAAAATTTAGAATAATGAAAACATCAGAAAAGTATAAACATATAGGATATTCATATCCAGGTGTTCCTAAAGGATGGCAGCATGTAGTTGAAAAAGCAATAGAGGATATCGAAAAAGCCATGTGGCCTAGTTGGATCCCTATGTTTATTAAGCGTAAAATACACTATTTAGCTACCGGAAATTCTGTTGTAGGGGTTAAGTATAGATTTTGGTATAAAGTGCGTAAGAATCTAACTAAAGGACAGATAATAACCGATATTAAAGACAAATTTGCTGGACTTAGAATCTATGGATATTTTGGAAATGAGATAGAAGAAATAATAAAGAGAGCAGAGGATGAATGCTACAGAACCTGCGAAAGATGTGGAGGAAACCAAAACGTGAGAACTATAGGAAAGGGATGGCTTTATAATCTATGTAAGAATTGCAGATACAACAAAAATAAATAGAATCATTTTTTTTGTTGGCCTTTTAAAATTAAATTTATAGTGTGAAGAAGATATTAACCATAGGGGATGTACATGGTCGTGATAGATGGATGTTCCATACTCACGGAAGCCCGTACGAATTTAATCATTGGATGACAATGGTTGAAAGTGGAGTTCCTGCAGATGCACAAGATTTTTGGAATGAGATGCCTTATACCAAATACGATCAGATAGTATTCGTTGGTGATTATGTTGATAGTTTCGATATTAACAATGTGATAATCCTAGATAATCTTAAAAAAATACTTTTCTTTAAAAAAGCATTACCGGATAAAGTTGTACTTCTACTTGGAAATCACGATATACAATATTTTGTTCCTAACGAAGTGTGTAGCGGATATAGAGGGGAAATGAGACCCGATCTATATCAGATATTCACAGAGAATAAGGAATGCTTTAAAGTTGCTCATTTAATTAAGGATAATACTGGGATTAAGTATCTGTGGACTCACGCAGGAGTTACTGACAGATGGCTAAAAGACACACGTAAAGACATTTATAATCCAAGATGTAGACACTACGAAATAACTAAGGATTTTAATACTGACGATTTAGAAAAATTTCTAAATGATCTATTTGAGCTTAGAGTAGATAACATATTTAATGTCGATGCGCACAGCGGGGGATTTAGCTTGTGGGCAGGACCTTTTTGGGTTAGGCCTATGATCTTAAATGAATTTCCTTTAGAAGGAGTTAATCAGATAGTTGGACACACTCCTCAGAAAATGGTAAAAGATATCATCTGTGGTGATGTCACTCATTATTTAGTAGATTGTCTCTGGGGCGATTGCGACGATGTTTTAATATTAGATATTGAAGTATGATAAAAAAATTTAGATTTAATAAAGAGGAAAATAATAGATGGTTTGTAGATCTTCCTGAATGGGAGGGAGAAAAAGACGATCTTGAAATGGTTCTAGGAGCGGATTTACTTTTGGATATCTTATCCGGAAATTCCGATTATTGTTACGTTACATTGGGTGATGAACCATTTGAAGGATGTAACACATTAACTTATGATCATAATGAATTTACCACGGGATATTATAACAATGATGCATGGCACGGGCCTTCTACTATTTGGCTTTGTTATGTTACTGAATTTGTCTTTGGAAGATATCCAGAGAAGATTTATTTCTCGTAGTATTCTATCATCTTCACAGCATTTGATACTAGCCAAGGATCTACTCCAGGTATTTTCATTAGAAAATTAAGCTCGTATTTGTAGCAAAGAGCCTCTTCCTTATTGGGATCTAGTTTAGCATAAAGCTGCTTGATATAAAGGTGCATTGATTCATGCACCAGAATAGCTGCAATGTTGTAGATGTTAGGATTCTTTATATCATTAACTGCTATGGTTATCATCGAATCACCTTCAGTTGTGGAAAATCCCCCGTTCCAATATCCTACGTTCTGACAAGTTTCTAATAGAACATCATATTTTTCCGGATCATATTTTTGAATGATTGATATTGCGCTATCTACTTTATTCTTCCACCCGTCACCAACATCTGCTATTTTAATCTGGCCAAATGAATAGGTTAATGAGAAATAGAATAATAGTGATAGCCCTATATTTTTCATAGTTTTATTGCTGCTTCGTGAATTGCTTTTTTAAGAGCTGAAGATACAGTCATTTTTTCGAAAGGAATTGATCCTTCCTGGACCTCGATCATAATAGCTCTTATTTCAGTATCTGATTCACCTATTCCTTCGTACTTATTACCTTTATAGTGCAACCTAACACCTACTTGGGTTATAGTGTTAGTCTTTTCTATACCAACAACTCTTATAGTTGTTTTAGGTAATCCGAAGTAATAAATCTCAACACCGACAGGAGATCCGTCATTGGAGAGACAGAATTTTTGTGATAGCTCCTCTTCTACTATTTGTTTTATACCGAATCTTATATCTCTAGATCCTAATTCTCTAAGTTTTGCTGTAACGTAAACAGTGTCTACTTTTACACAATCCTGTGCTTGTGCTGTTATACCAAATAGTATAAGTCCAAAAAATATGATAAATCTTTTCATTATTTAATAATATATTTAGTGTAGTCAGTCGATGCTGGTTTTTCGTTTTTGAAATAATATTTTTCAACCTTATTTCCGTATTTTATAGTTTTAATATATCCATCCGGTATAGTTGCACCTGTTGGTAATACCACAGATTTACCTGAGAAAATACATCTAATTTCAACAGTAACAACTTTATTTATTGATGCTAATTCTCTTTCTCTAACCTCAAGTAATCTCCAAGTTGTTCTATTTAGATTTTCTTGTTGTAACGAACAGTTCAAATATGTGAATGTCTTATATAAAGATTCTTTAGTGCAATTAAAGTCTGCTGCTGGAGCTAAATGTCCTTTATCGTAAGGGTTATTTTCATAATCTTTATTGTCTGAAGTTAATATCGAATCACAAACATAAAAATCCATTCCAGTCCTTGGAACAGTTCCATTTGGGCATTGTACCGTGTATCTAATAAATTTAGGCTGTTGTAATTTTTCAGAGTATACGATTTCAAACATATTAGTTTTAACGTAGATTGAATCCCTTAGATTTTTTTGTGATAAACTAAGTAATGGTAGTGTTATTAATAGGGATAGTAATATATTTTTCATTAGTCTGATTTTCCTGTTTTTATTATATAAAATACCGAAGACCCACCGGCTGTCGGATTAGTTAATGCTATACTTTGTGATCCTGGATATGTAGGTACTAGATTAGCAACTGCTGAATTTATTAATGTCCATTCCTGCTGTGTCAGAATCCTATAGTTAGGTACTCCAGATGGCCAAGAATTACCATTGATTTTTTTGTATATCAAGTATATATCTGAAATTGTCATTGCTGAATTGACGTTTGCATCCATTCTATAGTAATCAATCGGAACGAAATTCTTATTTAGAACCTTATTTGTAAAGAATGTTATATCTTGACTATTTGGTTGATTGATAGTTAAATTGTCGATAACAACCTGAAAATCATAAACTGCAATATCTAATGAGGTTGTGATAGAAAAAACACCAGATGAGTTAGTTGTATAAGTTTGAAATAAAGTATACGATCCTGAAGCTTTTGGTTTATAGAGCAATTTAACTGATATGCCTTGAACAGCGACAGCTTTAGAGTTGTATATAGTTCCTGAATAAGTAAATGGAATAGGATAATTTACAGTGGCAACTACAGCAGTTCTACTAGAACTAACACACCCACTAGTTGTGTTTCTCGCTTGAGCATAATAGGTTGTTGCGCTTGAAATACTAGGTGTAGTATAAGTAGTAACGCCTAATCCTCCCGATAAAACATTTCCTCCTATAGAATTAGCATACCAATCAACAGTAGATCCTGAGGGTGGTGTTGCGGATAAAGATACCGTTCCTGCTAGCATTCTGCTTCCATTAACTCCGGTAGGAGCAGCTGGTGCATTTGCAGCAGTACACGATATTTGGTGTGTAACAAATCCTGTAAAGAAATCTGTAAAAGTTTGATTTGCAGGATCGGTCCATGTACCGTACTCGATAACATAAGCGCAATTGTAATTGTTTGGTAAATCGTTCCATTGGGATCCGTTCCACTTTGTAACAGCATAATGTTCACCTCCAGAATTATTAGGTTCCCCAGCTGCCCAGTTATTATATTGCCCTGCTATGTTACCTGCCGTTTGACCGTTTGCAGTTTTAATTAATGTTCCGTTTTCCGGACCAGCGTCTATTCTCCAATAACCTTCTTGAGCAACATCCGAGAGTGCAAACCATATGTTTGTTTGAGGTACGTTATTGTATATAAACAAATCCTCGTCCGAAGATGTTATAGTAACTAAGTAACCTGCTTGTCCTTTAAATGCTGTAGCTGCAGCGGCTGTTTTAGCAGCATTATAAAAAGCAGTAGTTGCTATTGGCCTATAAAAATGCCCATTTGACGGAAGATAAAAGTATCCAACAGGATTCTCTGTAGCAGTTACTGCAATATAGACATTACCTGGGGCTGATCCTGTATTTAATCTTAGCGAACCCAACACTGTATTAACATTAGCTAATGTTCCTGTAAAACTTATTCTTGTAAAGTTTGATGCAAGTGCGTATCCCGTGCTAGCAGTTACCCCTGTAGTTGTATTTAGCCTTAATGTTGTTCCTGATGGGGGATTAACCAATCCTATTGTGATTAGTAGAGTTGAAGAGGTATTAAATCCAGTTACCGAGAATCCACTTACAATTTGGTTAGATGTATTTTGCGGGTATGATGATGCACTTGGTGCCACAACACTCTGTGCACTTAAAGAAGTCCAGGTGAATAATATTATTGCCCAATTACAAATCTTGTACCACATGTTATAGTATAATTTAAAGCACTTGTTTTCAAATCCCAAGCTCCTCCGCCATTTATGTTAAATTTAAATTTCTTTGATATTTTAATATTTGTACCTATGCTAGGAAGCATCACGTATGGTGATTTCAAAACAACATCATTATAATAACTCACATAAGGAGCATAAACAAATAGGTTCATTAATTTTATATCAAATCTTTTACCAACTCTAAAATCGTACATAGCTCCTACAATTAATGCAGTACCTAAAAATGATTCTCTATATACGCTTCCGTAAGAAACAGTACCCATGTATAACAATTTAAGATTTTTAGGCTTTTTTAAATTAAACATCTGCCCAGCTGCAAATGTTCCGTATAGAGATTTATTACCTTCAAAACCTATTGTTAAAGTACCTGAGGCCAATATTATAGATTTAGGTCTAATCCAAGCATAAAATGCTGTTATGTTAGGTCCTTTTAATGCTGATGTGTAATCTACAAGAGCACCATAGCTTCTTTTTCCGTCCCATCTCATTGATGTATATCCTCCTGTTGCTTTAGCACCAGTTCTAACCTCGGAGTTCTTAAAATTAAATCCTATAAAATCAGCACTTCCAACAACAGTTGGTTTTCCACCTTCCTTGCTAGTTGGGGTTGATTTAATTGTAGTAGAAGCACCTCCTGTTATATTTGTTTTGCCTTGTCCTTGTTCAGATTGCGTGTTTGTCTGTCCTTGTTCTGTTTGCCCGTTAGAATTATTATTCCCTGAACCATTCCCACTATTCCCAGTGTTACCATTATTCCCATTGGAACCATTATTACCAGATTCTCCATTTCCTGTTGATTGATTATTTGTTTGTTCACCTGTCCCTTGACTTCCAGGCTGCGTACTTGATTGACCGTTAGATTGTGATCCCTGTTGTGTAGTACTATTTCCTGTGGTTTGTGCTGTTCCGGAGGTACCCCCACCGTTAGTATTTCCTGTACCGTTTTGCGTATTATTTCCTGACGCTGTTCCGGTAGTTCCGTTGGATGATTCATTAGATGTTCCAGTAGTTCCCGTGGATGCTCCAGTAGTTCCTGCAGATGATCCATTAGATGTCACAGTAGTTCCATTGGTTGTTCCAGTAGCTCCAGTGGATGCTCCAGTATTATTGTTTACCGGCGTGACCACCTGTGTATTTCCGTTCGTATTTGATACGCTAGGAGATGAACTTTCTCCACCCCCTTGTGTAGATCCACCTGCATTTCCTTGATTAGACCCCGAGTTTTCTTGTCCCTGCGAGCTATTCTGATTTGATCCAGAATTGGTTGAATTTCCTTGGCTATTGTTATTAGATCCTTCCCCGTTGTTTTGACTGTTACCTTTATTCTTCTTAGATCCCTCACTGTTTCCCGAATTAGATACAGAGCTTACTGCTCCCCCTAATATATTTGTAGATCCTGCAATATCTGATATTGTCGATAATGAATTTAATATTCCTATTACATTTAATGCAGTACTTTGTGTTATGTTTACTGCTGTTCCTAATCCTACAATCTCTGAACATGGACTATTCGTACCATATTGCGAAAATATGTTACTTGCCCAAGACTCAAATACGCCATTATTAAAATCGTTATAGCTAAATGACCCAATTTCCCCATAATATCCCACAGTGACGTTTCCGTTGATTGGAACTATAATTGTTTTATCATTACCTGTACATGGATCTGTATAGGTATAGTTGTAAGTCTGAGCGCTTATTTTATAAGAACCAAACAGACAAACAAATAGGAGTAATATAATAGCATCAAGTCTCAATTTTTAAATACGCCTTTTGTAATTAGTCTGCTTACCACCCTTGACGATGCAGTTTCTAAAGCTTTTTTGGTAGATATACCAATAGTTGATTGGTTAAATTTGACATCATCTGAGATATCACCTAAAATATTTGATGTTTTTACTGTGCTTGCTTCCCCTAATCCAGATCCTACAATTACTTGACTTGTTTCAGCGTCTACAAATTTTATTTGTAATCCTAATCTTGTTGTTTGTGTGGTTGTTTGTTGCCCATTAATCTTAACAACCTCATCTTCAGAAACACTAAAGTCATATACTTCGATGTATACAAAATATTTGGCTAGTATTACATTCCCTTTAACGTCTATTTTATTAACTGATATACCTTTATCCGAAGCCTTATCCTGAGCAATCATTCTTTGTTTGATATCTTCTTTCTCCTCTGTAAATATGAATCTACCAGTATACTCTAGATATTCTATAACTATATTTGTTACACCTAAACCTACTCTTTTGTCTTTAAGCTCCGGATATAATTCATATAATTCTTCATTTATACCGATTTTTAAAAGCTGTATAGGAACTTGTATTGTATCTGTATAATCAGCAACATCATTGATAGATTGTTTTTTCTCAAACTCCGCTTGATATTGTTCGGTTTTTACAGAGCCAATGCCCCCGCCATTATTCTGAGGGGGCTGGGCCTGTAAAGTTTTACAACCGAATAAGCTTAATATAGATATTATGATTATTAGATTTTTCATTTTTATTCTTCTATTTGGCTTCTTAGTAATCCGCATTCTTGGCATTCTTCGAAACCATCTCCATCTGAGTCTCCCCAAACGTGATCACAGTTTCTGTGTTCGAAATATTCATCGATGTCTCCATCTCCGTCAGTATCGTAACCATCGTTTACACCGTCGCCATCTTCATCGACTTCAGCTTTTTCAAATTCTTCTACGATAGGTTCTTCTACTATAGATTCCTCTACGATATGTTCTTCTACTATAGGTTCTTCTACTATAGGCTCCTCTTTGTAAACTTCGTCTACGACACTAGTTTTTTTTTCGGCGGAATAAGATTCATCAGCTACATTGGAAAGTGTTACACCATCTTCCTCGTCAACTTTTTGAATTAACATTTTATCTCTATCTTCTGAGTTGAACCAGTAATCTACAACTTTATTTAAGTTACCTACGAATGCTCCTAATAAGATTAATAGCATTTCTTTCCAATCTTCTCCGATTGTTTTACCTAAGAATACACCAGCATTAATACCTAAGATGATAAGTGTAAATAATCCTAATACAATTGCTGTGATTCTCCATCTATTTGCTTGCATTTGCTGAAGCATATAGTAGAATCTATTTTTATCTTCTACTTTCACGTAATCTGTTTTACTGCTAAAGAATTTTTTCATTGACATTTTTATATCTTATTTTATTTTTTTTACCAAGATTCCTCTTCCTCTTTTTTAGGTTTAACAGGCTCTTGTGTTGCTGCAGGTTTTTCAATAACTCTTTCGTGTATAATTGTATTACCTCCGCCATTTTCAGTCTTTTGTTTATTTTCCTGATTCTGCTCAACGTTAATTGTAATAGGTGCTTGTCCTCCAGTTTGTTCGGTTTTAGTCTCCTCTGAAGGTTCTTCACTACCACCACCAAACATAGTAGTACTTAACCATACTCCTCCCCCTGCAATTACTGTAGTTAGTGTTCCTATGATTGTCTTTTTTAATCCTGACCAAGATCCCTCGTTGGCCTCCGGTGCATTTGTTTCTTCGCTCATATTTTTATCTTATTTTATTTTAGCTAACTTTTCCACTATGGTTTTTCCGCCCTCTGTAGATAGAGTTACGAAATATAATCCTGATTGTAATTTACCAAGATCAGTATAGTAAGAAAATTGTCCGTTTGGTACTTGACCGGTTAATATTGTAGCTACCTTTCTTCCTTGTAAATCTGATACGTATAATGTAGCATTTGACGTTTCAGATAGACTGAATGTTATTGTAACATCTTTCTCAAATGGGTTGGGATAAACTATCATAGAATTTGCGTCTATTAATTCCCCATTACTTATTTTTAATACCTGAAGTATTCCATTTGTCGGAGTTAATGTTAAGTCTTTAGAATTTGCTGCATTTCCTGCAAATTTTCTAGTAGTGTATAAAGGACTCTCCTCCCATTGGTTTTGCGGTTGTAGTGCTACGAATTGTAATGTTACTACGTCGTCTCCATTTTTTAAAGTATTTTGACTGTTAGTAACATCATATCCCCCCCAATCTATTTCTCCGTCATTTGCGTTAATATAAGTTAACCATTTCATTGCGGCAGATGATGAATAAACCCCCTTGAATGAAAGTAAATCCTCGTTATATTTTAATCCAAATTGTAGTGAGTTTAGTTCGATACCGTTAGTTAATACTTTAACCGGTATATTTACTAAGTTACCCTCTTGAACTGATAAGTGAGGAACGTTAACTTCTATTGAAGAAGTAGGAAAATCATATTCTACTTTAGTATCAATTACATTGTAGATCTGGTTTTCTAATCCTGGTGCAGGTCCAACCAATACTTCGATTGGAGTTACACGAGCCATATGATAACCTGTACCGTTAGCATCTCCTGGTACAACCACGTAGTAAACAACTGAATCAGGTTGCCCTGGTAAGATATCAAATGTAAAGTTAGTTGCTCCAGTAATTGTTGAAGTGTAGTTAGTTGAAGAAGCGTTGATTGTGTTGTATTCTGATTGTGTAAAGAATTTAACGTCTTTAGTGTTATTAGGCCATGCTGCGAATCTTCCTGAGATTCTACCAAATACACCGTATGCGTCAGTGATTGTTACGTTATCTGATTCGTTAACATCTGCTGTATAATAATCAAATCCTGACATTGTACCGTTGCCTAATACCCATTGGTTGATTAATTGAGCATCTGCAGTTGAAATAACGTTACCTACTGCCATTGAATCACCCTGTATTGCTAATCTTACGTCCCAATAAGTAGTATCTAATGGAACAGATATAGCAAAGTCCCCGTTTATATCTGTAACGTATGTTGAATGCTGTGACCATGTGTTACCGCCAGCTGGTCTTGTTTGTAAAGCTAATGTTAAATTCTTAGCTCCTGATCCAGTTACGTTGGCAAATGTTCCATGATAATCAAAGTTTTGAAATACGAAGTTACCACCGTAATTATGTAAACCTAGAGTTGTATCTGCTCCTTCCTGGGTAGCTGCATATTGTTGGAAGGTATTAGCTGCTGGTACAACTGACCAAGCTAATGGCGTAATAGATGCTAAGTTGTTAAATACTGACGAAGCAGCGTGAGTAAAAGTAATCTGAAATCTCTCACCGTCAGGTAATGTATACGTGGAGCTTGATCCAGTATAAACTAAGGTCATAGTAATGTAACCGTTTGCAGGATTGGTTATGTACTGGAAATCTAAGTTAGTAGGAGATCCTAGAAGAGATACTGTAGCATTGGTAAATGCTATTTTATCGTAGAATACTCTAAATTGAACACCCGTATACTTTGTAAGCGTAGTGTTTTTAGAAGTAATCTTTGCAGTGGTAATTCCCTGTGCAGTTGTACCGACTGTGTAGTTAGTGTCGATTATGGCCCAGATACCCGGTGAAGGTGCTGGTGGTCCAGATTGTGAAAATAAGTCAAGAGTTAGCGTCATAAAAAACGCTAAAACACCTAACATTCTTAGTGTCCTCATTTTTTTAGTTATTTAATTGGTTGTCTATCTATATATTTTTTTATGCCAAAAAAATGTTGTGATATATGTAAAAATTTAAAAATATGTTTAAATAATTAAAATGAGCTAAATGAATAAAATGAATAAAATACTTAAAATGAAAGAATTAAAAAGGGTCAAGGTGGTTGCGAATTCCTTGACCCTTAGATGATACTTGCGTAACATCACGGTCCTAAGCCGTGTAAGATAGAAATTTTTTAGTTCTTAGATAGTATAAATCTTATATTATATATCACAAATCATGGTGGAAAAAATAGAAATACCTCAGGGAAGAAAATTAGAGAAAGATAGATTAGAATTATATGAACTATTTAGAAAAAAACATCCAGGGGGAAACAAAGAAATGCAGAAGAAGATGTGTTTACAGATAGCAGACGAAAGAATTAAGGTATATAAGGAGATATTTCAAGAAAAATAGAATTTTCTTTTTTTTGTTCAAATATAAATTTCTACATTTGTTATATGAAAAAATCTTTCCTAATATTATCTTTGATTTCTCTATCATTCTTACAATCTTGTTTAGAAGTTAAGAAAAAGGAAGAAATCATAAAATGCGTAGTTACCTCCTGTGAGGAGATTCACCCCATATCTGTACATGACGATATAAATCGTCCCCTTGGATATAGATTACAAACATCTTGTGGAAGATCCTTTAGAAGTAAGATTAAATATGAAGTTGGTGACACTATAGGCGTTACTAGGATTAGCTATCGATAGTTTTATCTTAAAATGGGAATATATAATTAAAAATATATTCCTATGTTACTTAAAAATGGATCTAAAGGAGAAGATGTAAAAAAACTCCAAGAAAAATTAGGACTGGCCGCAGATGGTTCTTTCGGTCCTGGTACAGAATCAAAAGTTAAAGAGTGGCAATCAGCTAACGGATTAACAGCAGATGGTATTGTTGGTGATGGTACTTGGTCTAAAATGTTCGCCTCAGCACCAGTTGCACCGACAGCAGCACCAGCCTCAGCAGCACCAGTTGCTATTCCTCCTTCTGCTTTCAAGTTGGAAAATTTAAAGGGGCATGTTCCTGATGCAGTTCTTGCACAGATTCCTGATACAGCAGCTAAATTTAACATTACAAATACTTTAAGACTTGCTCACTTCTTAGCACAGTGTGGACACGAGTCTGGAGGTTTTAAAGCAGTTTCTGAAAATCTTAACTACTCTGCTGACGGTCTTAAAAAGATCTTCCCTAAATATTTCCCAGGAAATCTTAACGAGTCTTATGCAAGACAACCAGAGAAAATTGCTTCTAGAGTTTATGGAAGTAGAATGGGTAACGGTGACGAAGCTTCTAAGGAAGGTTTCAAATTTAGAGGTAGAGGTTATATCCAATTAACTGGTAAATCTAACTATGCTTCTTTTGATAAATTCGTAGATGATGATATTCTAGGAAATCCTGATTTAGTTGCTACTAAATACCCTTTAATGTCTGCAGCATTCTTCTTTAATAACAATAGTCTTTGGTCTATTTGTGATAAAGGAGCAGATGATGCTACAGTTACAGCAGTAACAAAAAGAGTAAACGGTGGAACTATTGGATTGCCCGATAGAATCAAGCACTTTAAGGAGTACTACAATTTGCTTAAGTAATCATGGAGGCTAAGAACCAAAACCAGGTGAGTGGATTTTTCGACGTTTTTTTATCAAAGCTTAAGGAGCAATCGTTTGTGATTCTCCTTATGCTTGGTGTTATCTATTATCAGAATAGATTAATGGAGGAAAGAGTATCGTTTTGGCAAAAGCAATATGAAGAAAAAGAAGCTTATATTAAAAAAACTACAGAAAGCGATAAGCAAATTCTGTTGAATAGAATAAACTATCTTCAAGATCAAAGGGATAAATTCGTGGAGAGTACAATTGAAGAAGAAAAAGCAAAATAAAGAGAAAAAGAAAAAGATGAACGAAGAAGTAGAAACAGGAGCAAGCGCATCTACAAACGGAAGTGCGGCTACTCAAACAGGAAATGAAAATGTAGGAGCAAGTGCAGATGCAAGCTATGATGCTTCAGCAGAAGCACACGCAAGTGCAGAAGCAGGTATCGATGGTACTATGGCTCACGCAAGTGCAGAAGCAGGTGTAAGTGCTGAAGTAAGTGCAGAAGCAAATGCAGAAGCTCACGCAAGCCAAGATTTAGGTGGTGGAGTAAGTGCTGAAGCAGAAGCTGATGTTCACGCAGAAGCACACGCAAGCGCAGAGGCAAGTGCGGAAGCACACGCAGAAGCAGGATGGGACGGATCTGATGCTAAGATTGAAGCAGGTGCAGAAGTTAGCGCTAGAGTTGAAGTTGAAGCAAGTGCAGAAGCTCACGCTGAAGCAGGACTTGATACTCCACTAGGTGAGGTTAAAGTTGAAGCTGATGCTGAAGGACATGCTGGAGCTTACGCTGAAGCTCACGCTGGAGTGGAAGGACATGCGAGCGTAGGCGAACATGGTGTTGATGTAGGAGGTGGTGCTATGGCTGGTGCTGGTGCTGGTGTAGAAGCTGGCGGTAAAGCTGGTGTAGATACTCCATTAGGAGGAGCGGAAGCAAGCGGAGAAGTAGGAGCTAGTGTAGGATTACAAGTTGGTGCAGAAGGCGAAGCACACGCTACATATAACGACGGAGAAGTAAGCGTTGGTATTAGCGGCGAAGCTGCTTTACTTGTTGGCTTAGATGCTGATGTTAATGTGGATCTTGATCTTAATCCAGCAATAGATCTAGCTGAAAATGGTGTAGATGAAGCTAAAAAATTAGCAGATCAAGCTGCTGAACAAGCTGCTGAAGCAGATAGACTAGCAAAAGAAGCTGCTGCTGCTACACAAAAAGCTGCTGATGATGCTGCTAGAGAAACTGAAAGATTAGCTAACGAAGCTGCTGCTGCTACACAAAAAGCTGCAGATGATGCTGCTAGAGAAGCTGAGAGATTAGCTAACGAAGCTGCCAATACTGCTAAGGACGTAGGTAATGATATAGATAAAGGCTTTAAAGATACCGGTAAATCAATAGACAAAGGATTTAAGAAAGCTTTTAAGTGGTAATATTATGGCTGAGATAGTTACTCTAACAAAAACTGAGTATTTAATTGGTCAATTAGATGAAGATCCTAATCCGATAATAGACATGATCCTATCCAATTATAACGAGGGTAGGAACATGTCTAAGGATATTACCAATATAAGATACGAGGACATCCGAATAAATTTTACCCCACAGATACAAAGAATTGCAAAAAAACTTTGCGATGAATGGTATGAATCATTTGGTAAAGAAATCGAATTATGCTGGCAAAATAAAGAAGGACAGGATCCTAATTCATCATTCTGGGCAGTGATACACAATCCAAACGAATCAACTAATCTGCATTCACACGAAACATCGGACAACTATGAAAGCGGTGCTCACGTTAGTGCAGCTATATGGGTACAAGTTCCTCCTAATAGTGGTAACCTAGTATTCCAATATAATGTTAATCCGTATAAAGTTCGTCAAGAAGAGATTGAAGCTAAACCGTGTAAATTTGCAATGTTTGACAGCACATTACCACATTACGTATCTAAAAATTTAAGTAATGAACAGAGAATTGTTATAAGTATGAATTTCAGGTACAAGAATTATTGAAATAATTGGATAAATAGCATTAAATAAAACTAAAAAAAATGTACACAAGAGAACAAATTGAAGGTGCTATTAAAGCTAAAGGTTATGTCTATTTTGAAGACGCTAACAACAAAGGATTTGATGTTAACATTATTGGGATCCGAAATTCTTCTACCGGACAGAATGTTACTAATGCTTTTGATGATCTATTAACTATATCATACAAGGATGAAACTGGAGCTTGGAAATATCACGAATGGCCAGCTACAACTGATCCAGGAAAGAAAGGGGTTTTAGAATATCATAACGCAGCTGGTGTTGCTAGATTGGTAGAGGGACAATATAGAGGATCTCATACAATTAGATTACACCAAGGTAAATATGAAGCATTAGGTCAAGCTAAAAACGTTAAAGTTTATAGAGACGCTAACAAAGACCTAAATTATGACGAGAATAAAATTCAAGAGGGTGTTTTTGGTATCAATATTCATAAAGCTGGTGCAGATTCTACTTATGTTGAAAACTGGTCAGAAGGATGTCAGGTATTTAAAAAATCCGCTGATTTTGAAGAGTTTATGAAAATTTGTAGAAAATCAAAAGATTTACACGGTAATTCTTTTACTTATACTTTAATTGAATCTACGGATATTAAAGCTTAAATTCTAGTAATCTTAACATTCAGGGGAGTGGAGCCTTTTATAATCCGGTGCCATTCCCCTTTTTTTATTTCTATAACACCTTCCATTTTAATTGGAAGTTTGTCGTCGAATTGAAATTTCCAGTCGTTATCGTTTAGTATCTCTACTACTCGATCCTCCATATCTATATGCCACTTAAGTTCTTCGTCCATTAGATCAGGACTAAAAGATCTTAAAGATACTTTATCAGAAACCCAGGATTCTTCGAATGGTAATTCACTCATGCTTTATATATTTTAAAAACTAAAACCGATAATTTGTGTAAAAATACTAAATACTAAATAGAAATCATTTTTTAATTTAATTAGTTTTTTCTATCTTTGCAAAAAATAAAAGAAATGCCACAGATATTTAAAGTAGGAGGATGTGTAAGAGATGGGATCCTAGGAATAGATTCTAAAGATATCGATTTCACATTTGTACTTGATAACCTAGATAGAACAGTAGACGAAGGATTTGATATAATGACACAGTGGCTAGAACACAAGGAGTTTACTATATTTCTTTCCACTCCTGAAATGTTTACTATTAGAGCAAAATTTCCTAAGGGTGATCCAAACGAAGGTCTTGTAGCTGACTTTGTTCTTGCTAGAAAAGAAGTGGGATACAAAGAAGGAACAAGACAGCCTATTTTGGAATTGGGAACTCTTGAAGATGATCTTATTAGAAGGGACTTTACCCTTAATGCTTTAGCAATTGCTCAGGATGGAAATTTAATAGATCTTTTTGGAGGACAAGAAGATTTAAGAATGGGTCTTCTTAGAACTCCATTAGATGCACATATCACTATGATGGATGATCCTTTGAGATTCTTAAGAGCTTTGAGATTTTCTATCACAAAAGGGTTCGATATACATTCCGATATCCTAGCTGCAATGACTCAACCAGAGATTCTAGAAAAACTAGAAAAGGTTGTTTCTGCAGAAAGAATTAGGGAAGAAGCTTTCAAAATGATGAAAGCTGATACAGTAAAAACTCTTGAACTATTTAGGGAAGTCGAGCAAACATTACCTGGTTTTACTAAATTAGTTTTTAGTAGGGGACTATGGCTAAAACCAACATTTGAGTTATGAGTGATGACACGTTTAAAAAAATGATGGATTTTTTAGATTCTGAAGAGGGTAAAAAATCTATACAAGAATTTGGAGAAAAAATGAAAAGAGAAGATGAGCGAAGGGATAGATGGATCGAAAAATTCAGGGAATTAGCAGAACCAGATATAGACTCTGCTCTATCTAGGTTAATTAAAAAATACGATTCTGATGAATACGTAAGGAGAGAATATTCTCTTGGATACGAACCAAGAGAAAAATTACTATGGATAGCCTTTAATTATGCAGAAAAATATTGCAAAGAGTGTACAGACGAGAAATACCTGAATATGTTTACTGGTTCAGCTTATTACATAGGTTCTTACGTGATCCAGGTTATGCACGGACAAGGATCAGTGATAAGAATAGATAAGATAGATATTTAATCTTCAAATCTTTTCTTTCCTGATATTATATCTAAATATTCCGATAGAGTAAGATCTTTACCGTCTTTTTTAATGATAATATTTAGTATCTGTTGATCTACATTATCTGTTGTAGTTCTATCCTCTATATCAAGAGTACCTAATCTAAAAGATAAATCGTTAATCATGGATTTACGGGTTTCCTCCGTATTAAATTCCCATTGATATCTAGCTAAAACCCCTTGTATCTCTTCTCTTAACAGATCTGATTCAACAGAAGAGGGAACTAACATATTAAAAAGCTTGTTATTCGTTAAGTGTAAGGACATAGTAGGGACAAGGCTAACCTTCATCATTAGAACAGGGGAAAAAGTTGCTTCATCGATCCAATTTTCGAATTCAAAATCTTCTATCTTATCCTTGTTAGTTTCAAGAAAATCTTCAATAACTTCTAAACATCCTTCTGGATCATCCTGTAGGTCTTCTAAGCTAAATACAAAAAACTTTTTTAAAGTTGGTTCTCTTCTTTGTAATTCTTCTATTTTTTTAAATATCTTATCTCTCATCGCTGTATATTTTTTCGTTGAATTTTTGTAGAATCCTCCAGTTCTTCGGAAGGAATTCGTTTTTTTCTGGATCTATCCGATCAAATTTTCTCCACTCTCCAAAAAGATCTTCTCCGTTTTTTATCTTATCAAAGATGTAATTCTCATCTTTGTAATAATCCGTGTTATATTCTTGGTGTGAAAAATCATTTAGCTTTGCTGATATCCTAGAAGGCCCGCCAAAATAAGTAAAATGCCATCCTCCTTTTTCCCACCACTGGCAATCAAAAGTTAATCTGCATTCTTCTATGCTTCTAGATTTAAGGTTACCCCAGTTTATAACTTTAGGATGGTACCATTTCTCTTTTTGCCTATTCAAAAGAGAACCGAAGTAGTTGTCCATTTCCAATTTAAAAATACCATTGAGATCGTATTTTTCTTTGATGTATAATATTCTTTCGGAATTTGGTATTTCATCTATATCTGTGATAATAACTACTGAATTATCATTAAGGCACATTGAATGTAAAAAAGGAAGTGAAGAATTACGTTGGTATTTTTCTCTACTCCAGGCATCTGTAAGATTGTCGGGAACGTAAATTTTTATATGTGCTACTTTGTCCCACCACTTTTCAAACCTCCATTTGTTTTCTTCAAGTATAAAGGGTTTAAAATCTCCTTTAAATGTTTTGTTTGCCTCTACTATAATAAACTTGTCTACGACATCGTAAAGCTCGTTAAACCTTAGCTCTAGAAGCTCTAGCTCGTTGTAAAACGTAAAACAATCTACTACGGTTTTCATTTAGATACCTAGAATTTTTTTCCATATTGGTCTCTTGGTAAAAGAAACTTCGTACTTGATGAAATTAAGATGTGCATTTTTTGTTGCGTGAAAAGCCAATTTTTCTACAAGATATATTTTTTTATCCGATTGATCTGATGTTGGCGAATTTTCTATTATCGATCTAGCACCTTTGTTTTCTACAATGTAGACCCCAGGCTCGCTATTTTTAGTAAATCTTCCTACTATTATGGTATTGTCTGAGAATTTCATATTATTGTCTACAAATACCATTATTCTTCCATTTAATGTACCAATGGAAGTTATCTCCTGCGGATTAGATAATGAAATATCATTGGGGTCAATAATAAATGATGCATGACCCTGAATTAAAGATGCAGTAGATCTTCCACATAGAATAAAATCTGCGCTTCCTCTTAAGCTTCTTGAAGTTATCGTATATGAGCTAGTCATAATCTTTCTAAAAAGATTTTCAGAGGCTTCTCTTGAAGAGATGTAGATATAATCTTGAAATGTTATTTTAGGAAAAATCTTTTTAATAGTCTTTTTCCATCTAGAAAGAAGTTCTTTATCTGACATATCACCAAGCTTATGATAGAGTTCAGATAATTTTTTTTGTTTGTTTGCTAATGATTCAGATTCTAAAGCATTCATAATCATAGCTTCACCGTCTACTGAATGGAATTGCTTAAGATCCTGTACTATCGAAGTATTGAATTTTGCTGCAATCCTAAAGTTTTGTAAGCTTATATGCTCATTTTGAGTTGATAGTTTTATCTCGTTATTTTCACGATCCTCTAAATCAAGATACAAAATAGTATTAGTTGTCGTATCAGTGTTTAAATTACAAGCTGTTTCTAAAAATTTCATATTATGATTTTTTTATTTGTGTTAATAATCCTCCGAAAGCTTCTTCTAAATTTCCATAAAGAGGTATGCTATATCTAGAACAAACGATTTGTACATTTCCCTTTCTCCAAAATCCATCTGGACAACAAACTATTATTTTGCTAGACGCTGCATATAATCCCAGCTCTAATAATGATATTGGTGATTTAGTGTTAGGCGAGAAGTACATAAATATAATATCGCATTCATCCAGCTTGTTCATCTCCCAATTAACTTGGTGATTAAATTCAGGATTAGATTCTTCCTGTTTCCATGAAGAATCCCAAGAATCCCTTCTAGGATTAAATAGGGTGGCATCTAAATCTAACCCTGAAAGTTTATGAGTTATCTCATCTTGCCAGTTTTCAGCTGCTCCCATTTCTATAGATCCTGCAAGAAAAACAGTGACCCCGATATTTTCGAGATCACTGTCTGTTGGTTTTAAAATTTGTATTGACATACTTATTTTAGAGTCTCAGCCGGTGGATTGTTTCGTATTTCTTCCAATTTATCTGATTTCTTATCAGAGATTTGCTTTAAAAGCTCCATCCCAAGAAGTCCTGATATAGGACCGTTACCTCCATCATTTCCAGTGATAAGTATTTCTGGTATGATTTTAATTCCGTTCGTACCTATCATCTCAGTAACTTTTAATTTACCGAAATTGTCTTCACCCATTGCCTTAACTTGTAGATCGTAAGCTTCTGCAGTTGCTTTACCGATTGCCTCGATTTTACTTGCTTCTGCGTCTCCTGTTAATTTGATCTGAGAAGCATCCGCTTCAGCCATCATCTTCTTAGCTTCTGCTTGTGCACCTGCTTTAAGTTTCATTGCCTGTGCTTCACCTTCTGATCTCTTAACCGATGCTTCCGCTTCACGTTGTGATATCTCTACCGATTGTTGTGCAGCAACCATTTTACCTTGCATATCAGCTAATGCCTTAGCAGACTCTAAAGTCTTACGTTGATCCTGAGCTTTACGTTGTGTTTCAAAAGTTACCTCCTCCTCTTGTGCAATCTTACGATCTGTAAGAGTTTTCATAAGTTCTGCTGGAGGTGTAATATCTCCAATCAATGTATCTACTGCGTGTACATTGTATTCTTCAAGTACTTTGCTGATTGATTCTTTTGCAGCATTTTGTCTTGTTTGACGTGTGCTTAAGAAAGAAATAACATCTGAATCTTGTGCAGAGTTACGGAAGTAGTTACCAATTGTTGGTTCAAGTACCTGTGAAACTAGATTTGACATAGATCCAAATCGAGCAATTACCTTAGGAGCTTCAGTTGAAGGTATGTGAATGATCTGCGATACATCCAGATTGAACGGGAAACCGTCTTTAGAACGAACTGTGATTGTACTTAAGTTCTTATCTAAGTTGTGAGATTCACTTCTAGCATTTGCCCAGTTAAGAACCAGATTTGTTGTAGGTACAACCTCTATCTTTTGTGTGTAAGGGTTAACTGCGTATTTACCTGGATCTAGTGGTGTAATCCAAACACCTTTTTGTCCTTTCTTAACGATATTACCATGTTTGAAAGTATCTCCTGTTTGATCTATACCTTCATCACCTACGTAAGAGATAACAACACCAACGTGACCAATCGGAATAGATGTCATTTCTTTTTTCTCTACTTCAACTGCCCAAGGGTTTAATGTATACGAACCTGCTTGAATAACTTGTGTTTGTAAGCCTCTTTGTCCTCCATGATCTAAGAATTTATCAAAATCCTGGAAGTTGTTATGATCATCAACTGGTGATCCTGCAATGGCATTTTGATCTAATGGCTTACCATCAAGTGTTGTGATAATACCTACCATTCCATCCTCAATATAAGTTATATCTGCTTGAAACACTTCAAATAACTGTGTATTGATACGATAAACTCCATTGTTAAGATATCCAACTTGTTTACCTCTTTGTCCTCCGTTAGTTAAGAATGCACGTGTGTCTTGGTAATCGTCACATTCTACGTGACGTGCTAGGATAGCACCAGTAGGTAGCGACATACCATCTTTTGCAGTGATAAGACCTAGTTTTCCTTTCTCAACGATTATTAAATCTGCTTGATCGATTGAGTATTGCCAAACCCAATAAGCCCAGTATAAACCTGGCGCTAATGTATCTGCTTGATACCCTGGTTCTCCATTTAGAGCAATAATCTTACCGTCGGGTAAAGATTTGTTTGCTCCAAATAGGACGAATTTTTTGGTTACTAAACCAATTTTATCTTCTGGTATAATTACCATACCGAAGAAGAAACGAAGCGTGAACTTATAGAAGATCAACGCAAATACTGGGATGATTGTCCACCAGTAATCAAGAATTAAATGTAAACTCATTTTTTAGATTTTAAAAATTGTTTTTTGTAAAATTTACCCCCATTTCAAATGCCTCTTCTGCAGTGGGGGTTTTACTACCGAAGATAGGATGTTCAATATCAAAAATATTTTGAAAGTTAAGTCTTTTGTCTTGTGAATAATATCCTGACCAATATCCAAGGTTACTCTTAGCTATGTCAGTAGCTTCGTCCTTTGATATTTGATTTTCTGATTTATCTAAGATCCATACGGAGTAATCTTCTAGATATTTCTCAGCAACAGGCTTATCCTGAATTTTCATTGCTAAGTAACCTATTTCATCGTAGGTTAATTCAGCTTTGTTCTTTGGGTTAAAAACTATCATTCTTTCTAAATTTTAAAGTTCACTTAATAAAATCATCTCCTTGTCCCATGCTCCTAAAATTTGCCAGTAGAATCCAAAAGGACTTTGAACTAGCAAAATTGGGTCTCTTTTCTCGTAGGCTTTTCTAAATTTGTCAGGCTCAGCAATCACATAGAAGACTGGTTTTTTACTGCAAATCTTATCCATCTCCTCAGTGTATGCTTTCATGACTGCAATAGCATCATCTGGAAATTCAGGAACAAAGAGATCCGATGTGTTCATAACCAGATCGTATTTGTCAAGCAGGTTATCAATCTTCTCGTCGGTAGTGTTTTGGAACTCGTTAAAAAATGCTTTGTGTACTTCCCATTTTTTTCTGTTTTCCAGTCTTTCAATTAAAGCATCAACTTCACGTTTAGCATACTTCTGAACTATAAGTTCGCTCTTGTACTTTAAGACATCAATCTTGTCCTGTAGGTTGCTCAAGGTCCATGGTGTTGGAATTGTTTCTAACTGATCCAGAACATCGATAGGTTTGATTACGATTTTTTGAGGGGGCTGTGTGGTCTTTGGCATTTCTTCGTCGCCCTCCCCCTCTGATGATGGCTCATTGACTCTGATTGAGCCTGATACGTTGTGTGCAATAAAACTGTTACCTTGATACATTGAACCATAGTTCTTAAAATCAAATAGGAAGCTTTCATCCAATCCCGAAGAACCCATCAATGTAAAAGTTGATTCCCCGGATTCGTTTTTGCTATTTTCTTTTTTACCAAAAAGATTTTTAAAGAATTTTATCATTGTTCTTGTTGTTTATTTTCTGTTATCTTTTGAATGTAAGTTTCCCAACCCATTTTTTTAGCATAATAAGCTACTTTAACAGTATGACTAACCATTGCTCCTGTTTGACCCTGTGATTCTTCTGGGCTTTCTTCATTTAAACACATATATTTAATCATAGGATCCATAACATCATCAGAAGTATTCACGTTTGTAGTTGTTATTAGATCAAATAGTTCTGGATTATTATCAAAATACTCCACACCTCTGATAACCATTCTTTGGCATTCTAATTCATAATCACATGGGTTGTTAGGATCCTCTGAAAATCCGCTTAAAAAATCCCCAACAGGGTACTTGTATTTTACTTGTTCTTTCATTGTTCTTGTTGGTTAAAGGTTATTAATATTTCTTGCTTTGTTTTACTTCCATCAAAGTAGCATAAATGATTTTCTAACTCTTCTAATGAAGAAAATTCACACTTGGTGTCAACTGCATTATTAACCCACGCATCTACCCACCACCATCTAAAAATAAAATGTTTTTGTTGGATAATATAAGTAATAACTCCATCTACATTTGTTCTTTTAACTATTCTTACTTTTTTCATTGTTCTTGTTGTTTAAAGGTTAATTTTCTTTATATAACTTGTGCCGATGCTTTCTTCAACACCATCAAGTTTATAGTAATAAACAACACCATAATCCATATCAACTTTATGCGTTGTAAATACTCTTGGATGTCCTTCTTCTACCTTTCTAAATATGCAGACATCACCAACTTGGTAATTATCTAAAATTTCACTTTGTTTTGCCTTCATTATTCTTATTGTTTAAATGTTTTTACAATACTACCATCACTATAATAATAAATCAATACTTTATTACTTTCAGGTGTACATTCTTTACCCATTAAATCCGTAATCTTGATTAAATGCTTATCTAGACTTAATTCAGTTATACCAGTTGTAGTATAACAATAATTAAATACTTCTTGACATCCCATAACATCTTCTACATATATGTCATAACAACCTGCATATAGTTCTGCAAGATTAGTAATATTCAATGATTGACAATGAGAACCGTAGTATTCAACATGGTTACCTAAGTTATCTGTACCAATTAAAAGAATATTATAAGGCTCAGTACCAAACTGAGGATTAATCCCAAGGTACTCACCTATACAAGTATCACACTGTGGTACACTAGCAATTGGAGTAGGAAGTGTAATCTGATTAGGGAATTTATATTTAAAATTAACAATAAGTGTATCATGTTTATCAGTAGCTGATTCAACATGGCTATCTATAACAGTTAATCTATAAGTATAGATGCCATTACCTAATTTAGGCTGAGGTGTACTTAAGTTAACACCTAAGAAATCTAACCAATCAAATAGTAAATCACCACCAGGTACAATAGTGCATAATGTTGAATCTTGTATAACTGTGCTAGTATTTACTTGTTTCCACGTATAAAAAATAGGTCTCTCACCACCTTGAATATAACCCTCAATTGTCATTGAATCATTATAACAGTTTGCTGGAATGACATGCACAGTACAGGTATCACCAACAGGCACTGTATAATGAATGGACATTGGATGATATTGACACAATAATAAATTTGGTAATATCAGTAATAAAATTAAAAATTGTTTCATTGTTCTTGTTGTTTAGTAATGCCACCCTTTTTTAAATGCTTGATTGTAATCATCATGTCTTCTAAGCATCTATTCTAA